>Ga0233444_10003422_pt1 | contig 15782 bp, 17 predicted proteins | sample SI_124_October20_6_FD_182792 | JGI IMG/M metagenome (GOLD analysis project Ga0233444, IMG submission 182792) | Seawater microbial communities from Saanich Inlet, British Columbia, Canada - SI_124_October2016_10_MG | ecosystem: Environmental > Aquatic > Marine > Inlet | place: Canada: British...
TTTGAACTTCTAATTAATTTAGTTTTAATTTTATTTTTCTTTAACGTATTCTTAGCTTTTTTAAAAGTTCTAACATCTGGATCATCAGATCCATAAATAACTTTTTTTATTTTTTTTTTTATAATTATACTTGTGCAAGGAGGAGTTAGACCAAAATGTGTGCATGGTTCTAACGTTGTATAAAGTGTAGAGCCATTCAAATTACTGACTTTATTTAGTGCGTTATACTCTGCGTGAGGTCTACCGTTTACAGAAGTTACACCTGAAGATATAACGGTATTATTTTTTACAACGATTGTACCTACTGATGGATTAAGTTTGGTCTTGCCTAAATTTGTTTCAGCTAATTTAAAAGCAAGATCTAGATAATATTTATGATTTGTTGTCATCTAAATTGCCAACAAATTGTTCAAAATCTTTAGCTTCTTTAAAATTTTTGTAGACTGAAGCAAAACGAACATAAGCAACTTTATCTAATGCCGATAAACCATCCATTATAAATTTACCTATTGTGGGAGTAGGTATTTCACTCTCGCCTAGTCCTTCAAGGTTTCGTACAATTTTTGATATAAATTTTTCAATTGTTTCTGAGTCTATAGGTCTTTTTCTTGTAGCAATTCTAATTGATTTAGAAATTTTATCTCTATCAAATGGCTCTCTTTTTCCATTGCCCTTGATAACAGTTAATTCTTGAAATTGAACACGCTCAAATGTAGTAAATCTCTCTTTTCTGTCACAGCCACATAATCTTCTTCTTCGAATAGCTGTACCATCCTCAGTTGGCCTTGAATCTACTACAGATGTATCTTTTTCTCTACAAAATGGACAAAGCATAAATATTTATTTAATTATCGTATATAGGAAAAGAGGAACAAAGACTTATAACTTCCTTTTGTACTTCTTTTTCTATTTTTGAATTATCTGATTTATTCTCACTTAAGCCTTTTATAACTCTATAAATAAGATCTGCAATAAGTTTAAACTCCTGCTCTCCAAAACCTCTTGTTGTGCAAGCAGGTGTACCTAATCTTATGCCAGAGGTTATCATTGGGCTTTCCGTGTCAAAAGGTATACCATTTTTGTTACATGTGATATTTGACTTACCAAGTGATGCTTGTGCGTCTTTACCTGTGACGCCAAAAGTTCTTAAATCTAAAAGCATTAAATGTGTATCAGTTCCACCAGAAAATATTTTAAAACCTTTTTTTGCTAAACTATCTGCTAAAATTTTAGCATTATTAATAACGTTGTTGGTATATAATTTAAAATCATTAGATAAAGCTTCTTTAAAACAAACCGCTTTAGCAGCTATTACATGCATCAAAGGTCCTCCTTGAAGGCCTGGAAATATAGCGCTGTTAAATTTTTTTATTAAATCTTCATTGTTAGTTAATATTATGCCACCTCTTGGACCTCTTAAAACTTTATGAGTAGTAGATGTAACAACATCTGCAAATTTTGTTGGATTTGGATAAACGCCTCCAGCTACTAATCCTGAAAAGTGAGCCATATCAACTAATAAATAAGCTCCAACTTTATCACATATTTCTCTAAATTTTTTAAAATCAATAACTCTTGAATAGGCACTTCCACCCGCAATAATTATTTTTGGTTTATTTTCTTTAGCAAGTTTTTCTACCATGTTGTAATCTATTAATCCTGTTTGTTTATCGACATCATAATGTAATGCGTTAAACCATTTTCCTGATTGAGCTGGTTTTGCTCCATGAGTTAAGTGTCCACCAGAATTTAAACTCATACCTAAAATTGTATCGCCTGGTTTTATTAGAGCAAGATATACTGCACCATTTGCTTGTGCTCCAGAGTGAGGTTGAACGTTTGCAAATTTACAATCAAATAACTTTTTTGCCCTTTCGATTGCTAAATTTTCAGATACATCTACGTGTTCACAACCTCCATAATATCTTTTAGATGGGTATCCTTCTGCATATTTGTTTGTTAAAACTGAACCTTGTGCTTCTAAAACAGCTTTCGAAACTATGTTCTCTGAAGCAATCAGTTCAATATGATTTTGTTGTCTTGTAAATTCATCTTCTATAGATTTAAATAAATCTTTATCTACATCTTTAAGAGTGGATTTAAAAAACCCATTCAAGTAATTATTAATTTTAATTGCTGTTGACATGTTTTATATTTTATTTACTCGTTTTAAATGTCTGCCACCTTCAAATTTAGTATTTAGAAAAATTTCCACTAATTTTAAACACAATTTTTTACTTGTTAATCTAGCACCTAAAGCAATAATATTAGCATTATTATGTTCTCTAGACAATCTAGTAGACTTAATATCATAGCAGACTGCTGCTCTAATAGTTTTGATTTTATTCGCACTTATAGCCATTCCTGTTCCTGAGCCACATACAAGTATACCAGCTTCGCTTTTTTTAGCTTTAAGTCTATTAGCAAGTTTTTTTGCATAATCAGGATAATCCACAGTTTTATTATCATATGGACCAAGATCGATTATTGATAAATCCTTTTTTATCAAAAGATCCTTAATAGACTCTTTAAGGTTGTAACCACCATGATCAGAAGCGATACAAATCTTTTTAAACAAAAAACTCAAATTATTTAAATGGGTTTTCTAAGACGCATGCAACAAGATGAACTCTATTTTGCTCACCGCCATTAAAAAAGTTATGGTATTTTGTATTATTGGTAATTGTTACATGTCCGTCAGCTGGTAAATGTTTGGCAACATTTTCTATCACCATTGAACAACCAAGATTAGTTATAATGGGTATGTGAAGTCTTGGTTCCGGATCTTTATGCCAGCTCAAAACTGATCTTGGCTCTTTTAATAAAAGTCTAACTCTTCCAAGTTTAAATTTTTTTTTTAATGTTTCGTATACTTCTTTAAAATATGTTTTTTCAAATTCTGGCACAAGTTGGGTATATTTAGACTCATCGATTGGAACATCTCTAGTGACTTCTTTCCCTTTTTCATCTGGAATTGTCCAGTAAATTCCTCTTACATTATTTCCTTTTGTAGAATTATCATCATTTGGAATTTGATTTATTGAGATTGCTCCAAAATTTGAAATTCCTGGTGAAGCGAATTCCCTTTTTTTAAGTATTTTGTCTAAATCTAGTCTTAGCCTATTTATATCGAATTTAATGTCAGGAACTTGATGAAAATCTGAAAAATTTAGGTGTGCCATAATTGTGTTTTATAATTACTTTAAGAAGATTTATAATATATCATTTGTCGCATCATACAATATTTAACTTTTTTTACATATGAAAATTTTAGGAAAATTTCCAGCTACAAGATTGAGAAGAGTTCGCAATTCAAGTTGGTTAAGAAAGTTAGTCTCAGATAATGAACTAAATATAAATGATTTAATTTTACCAATATTTATAAGAGATGGAAAAAATAAAATTGAAGAAATTAAATCGATGCCTGGTGTTTTTAGATATTCAATTGATCAATTATATCGAATATTAAATGAAGTTGTAAAAAATAAAATTTTATTAATTGCTCTTTTTCCACATACGCCTTTAAAAAAAAAAGATGAATTAGGCTCAGAGGCTTTAAATGAAAATAATTTAGTTTGTAAAGCTTTAAGATTTATTAAAAAAAAATATCCATCAATCGGTGTAATGTGCGATATTGCTTTAGATCCATATACAACACATGGACACGATGGTGTAATAGTAAAAAATAAAATTGCTAATGACGAAACACTCGAAATTTTAGTTAAGCAAGCTATTTTAAATGCTAAAATGGGATGTGATTTGATAGCACCTTCAGATATGATGGATGGTCGTATTGGTGCAATAAGGAAATCTTTAGATAAAAACAATTTTAAACATTTACCAATATTATCTTATGCTGCAAAATTTGCCTCGAATTTTTATGGTCCATTTAGAGAAGCTGTTGGATCAAATATAAATATAAAATCTGATAAAAAAACATATCAAATGGATTTTAGAAATTCAAATGAGTCATTGAGAGAGATTGCCCTAGATATAAAAGAAGGAGCAGATATTATTATGGTAAAACCTGGTATGCCTTATTTGGATATTATTAGAAATGCTAAGAATGAATTTAAAATACCAGTGTTTGCTTACCAAGTTTCTGGGGAATACAGTTTAATTAAAAATGGTATTAAAAATAATCTTATTAATGAAAGTGCTATTTTAGAAAGCCTAATTGCCTTTAAAAGAGCTGGTGCTTCAGCAATTGTAACATACTTCGCTTTAGAGATTGCAAAAAAATTAAAATGCTAATTAAAATAATTTTCTAAAATTACTCTAGACTTTGGAAACATAAGGTTGTTTGGAATAAAAAATCTATTAAGAATAATATTTCTTGTAAAATAAAGAGATCTTCTTATTAAGCTGTAAGAAATATTTTCTGGAGTTTTTTTTGAAATTAAGTAAGTAGGAACTTCATAGGAAAATCCATCAATTTTTATCTTTAATAAATCTGATGTATCAATATTTTCATGAAACTTAGAGAGATTAGGATCGTATCCTAAATCTTTTATAAGATTTAGTTCAAAAAATATATAATAAATTATCCAATTTTTTAAATTAAAACAATTCATTAAATTTTCAAAAGAATTATAAATTGTTTTATTGGGCTGATTTTCTGGTAGCAAGAGATTTAACAAAGAACAAATTGAAATTAACGCTGATGTTCTTTCTTTATCATTAAAGTATAGGGGTGCAATAGGTTTAATAAGTTCAGTTTTAAAATACCCTATTCTATTTTCACTTTTTGATGAGTGTGACACAAAAAGTTTATTTGAAATTTGTAAATAATTTCTTATTTTTCTAGAATTACCACCATAAACAATTCCATCAATTTTCCCTTTTTCTTTTGTAAATATATTTATGATATTTGCATTTTCTCTAAATTTTCTTTTTGATAATAAATAACAATCATCTTCCCAATTCATATTTTTAAAATTTTCAATAATTTCTCAGCTGCATTTTGTTGGGCATTTTTTTTTGATGAACCGGTTCCGGATACTTTTTTTGAATTAGGTATTTGTACTTCAGTTTTAAAAATAGGTTTATGCTGTGGACCAGTTCTTTTATGAAATATATATTTTGGTAATTCTTTAAACATTTTTAGACTGTATTCTTGTAATTGAGTCTTATTATCCACTAAAGTAATTATTGATTTATCCAAATAACTTTGCCAGAAATTAAAAATAAATTTTTGAGAATCCTTTAATCCACCATCTAAGTAGATAGCGCCAACTATTGCCTCTAAACAATCACTAACAATTTTATCAGCTGATCTTTCAAGATTTTTATGTGAGGATCCTAGATATAAAAATTTTTTAAGATTTAATTTTTTTGCAATTAATGAACAAGTCTTTTTGTTAACTAAATTTGCAAATTTTTTATCAATAATTCCTTCTTTTTCTGCAGGAAATTTTTCTAATAATTTTTGTGAAATAACTAAGCCAAGAACTCTATCACCTAAAAATTCTAATTTTTCATTATTATTAATATTATCAAAACTTTTATGTGTTAGTGATTTTTTTAATAAATTAATATTTTTAAAAGAATATTTTATAATTTTTTCTAAATCTTTTATTTTATCCACCATTATAATTTCATAAATAATCTTTTAATTCTAAAAGATTTATTTAAATTCCAAAATTTTAATAGGCTACTTATTTTTGTATCATTAGAAAAAAAAATAATTTTAGCCTTACCAACTAAATTAGTTGAGCTAACATATCCTACATCTGAATATCTGCTATCCTTTGAGCAATCTCTATTATCCCCTAATAAAAAAAAATGGTTTAATGGAACCTTATACTTTTTAGTATTTTGTAATGAACCATTCTTTTTGTAAGAAACTAAATGTTTTACCCCATTTGGTAAAGTTTCAACAAAAGTATTAGTATCTAAATTCATCTTTCCGCAATTAACTAAATTTATTTCATTATTTTTTTCCCTAATAACTTTTTTTTCATTAATTAACAAATTTCCATCTATAAATTGTATTGTGTCGCCAGGTAAACCTATTAATCTTTTTATATAATCCGTTCTGTTGTCAGATGGAGTTTTAAAAACTATCAAATCACCTCTTTTTGGTTTTTTATAAAAATATCGATTATTAGAAAAATTTGGACTAAATGGAAACGAGTGTTTGCTGTATCCAAATTCATACTTTGAAACAAAAATTCTATCTCCTACTAATAAAGTAGGTTCCATTGAAGAAGATGGAATATAAAAAGGTTGAAATAATAAGGATCTTATTAAAATTGCTATTAATAGGGCACTTAATAAGGTTTTAATATTTTCATATATTATAGAAGTTATGCTTTTTTTTTTCATAAAGAAATAGTTACAAATGCTACAGCATAATTTTTTTCATCTGAAAGTGATAAATCAATTTGAATTTTTTTTTTAAATTTATTCTTTATTGTTTGCATTGTTTTTCCTTTTAATTTTATAAAAGGTTTACCTTTTTTTTCATTTAAAATAACAATTTCATTGAAATTAATTCCATTTGATATGCCTGTGCCTAAAGCTTTTGAAAAAGCTTCTTTAGCCGCAAAACGTTTAGCAAAACAATTTTTTGAATTAATTTTTTTACTGCATTTTAAAATTTCTTCTATGCTAAATAGTTTATTTAAAAAACTTTTTTTTATTAAAAATTTTTTTATTCTTTCAACTCTGACAATATCAGTGCCGATCCCATAGATTTTCATAATTTTAAAGTTTTCTTAAATGATTTAATGGTATTTGATAACCCCACAAATATAGCTTCTCCAACTAAAAAATGTCCAATATTAAATTCATGTATACCTTTTATTCTTGATAGAATTTTTGCAGACTCAAAGTTAAGTCCGTGTCCTGCATGAACTTCAAGTCCTAACTTATTACCTAGATTAACAGCTTTCTTAATTCTTTCTATTTCTTTTTTATAATTTCTTTTTTTATTTATTAAATTACACAACTTTCCAGTATGTATTTCTATGCAATCTGAATTTAAATCTTTAGACTTTTGAACGTCTACTAAGTTGGGTTCAATAAATAAGCTTATTCTTGTATTTTTTTTTTTTAATTTATTGATAATTTTAATTAAAAATTTTTTATTATAATTTAAATTTAAACCACCTTCAGTTGTTACTTCTTTTCTTTTTTCAGGAACAATACAAATAAAAGGTGGATTGCTTTTTAAGGCTATATTTAACATTTCATTAGTAGCTGCTATTTCTAGATTTAAAGGAATTTTTAATTTCAATATTATTTGTTTTAGATCTAATTCATTAATGTGTCTTCTGTCTTCTCTTAAATGGATTGTTACTGAGTCTGCTCCACTTTTTTGAGCTAATAATGCTGCTCTTAATGGACTCGGGTACGCCTCACCTCTGGCGTTTCTAACAGTTGCAACATGGTCGATGTTAACACCAAGTCTAATTTTTTTCATTAAAGGTTTCTACTTCCAGGTTTAACTGGTTCTATCAAAGATAATTCTTTTGGTATATTATCTTTTGAAAATGTAGGGATATTAATCTCTATTTGAGAAACTATTTTATTTTTTATTTTGGACTTACCATTAGATCTATCAATAATACAGGCGTAACCAACAATAATAGCATCATTAAATGTAATTAATTTTGAACATTCAAGACTAGATTTACCAGTTGTAATAACATCCTCAATAATTAGCACCTTAGATTTTTTTTTAATTTGAAAATCTCTTCTTAATTTAAATTCTTTATTTACTCTTTCAGCAAAAATTGTTTCCTTTTTCAAAAGTCTTCCTATTTCATATCCTATCACAACTCCACCCATTGCTGGAGATAAGATTAAATCAAATTCAGGTAATTCTTTCGTAATCTTAAAAGCTAACGACTGACAAATCTTATTAGCATTATATGGTTTACTCATTAATTGAGCACATTGTACATATTGTGAGCTATGTAGACCTGAAGAAAGAATAAAATGACCTTCTCTTAAAGCATTAGTTTCTTTTAAAATTTTCAAAGATTCTTTTAATGAAAGCATTTTTTTTTTGTTTATGTCTTATTATTTTAAAGTTCAAATTACTTTGCTTTATTTGACTTATCAAGTTTGTAAAATTTTTCAAATCCTTAATTTGCAAATCTAAAGAAAACTTGTAATAATCATCTTTTCTATCAACTAGTTCAACGTTAATTATGTTTCCTTTGTTTAATCCTATTAGATGACAAATATTACCTAAAGCACCTGGTTTATGCGGCAAATCTACCTCTATTGTACTAGAGTAGTTTTTTTCTACTTTTTTATTAGTTTCTAAAGATTTATCTTGCCAATATCGCCTGATAGCAGCTCTTGCTTTCCCAGTTTTTGCAGAACTAAGCCAATGTAAAGATGGTGACGCATTTTTAGATGTTTCAATTTTTACCATATCTCCATTTTTTAAAATATTTTGCAAAGTTTTTTCAGTTCCATTCACTGAGCAACCTATTGCGCTATCACCAATTTTTGTGTGCACGGCGTATGCAAAATCAATAGGAGTTGCGTTCATTGGTAGTTTTATAACCGCACCTTTTGGAGTAAAACAAAATACATTTTCTTGGAACATTTGAAGTTTAGTAAATTCGTAATAATGTTCGGGGCTATTTCCTGTTTCAATAATTTCAACTAGATCTCTTAACCAGTCATATTCTTTCCAAGATAAATCAGATGATTTTTCAGAGGATTTATATTTCCAGTGTGATGCTATTCCACGTTCTGCAAATTCATGCATATCGAAAGTTCTGATCTGTATTTCTATTCTATTCTTTTTCGGACCTATTACTGATGTATGTATTGATTTATATTTGTTAATTTTAGGTGTGGAAATATAATCTTTAAATTTTCCAGGAATAGTTGAAAACTTACTGTGAAATACACCTAGTGTTTTATAGCAATCCTCTATATTTTTAACAATAATTCTAAAACCAATAATATCTGTTATCTGCTCAAGAGAAATTTTTTTATTTTGAATTTTTCTCCAAATTGAAAAAGGTGTTTTTTCTCTTCCTGTTATAGTAGCATTTATTCCATTCGACTTTAGCAACTCAATCAACTCGAAGGATATTGATTTGAAAGTATCTTCCCTATTGTTTTTAATAAAATTTAATCTTTCTAAAATAAGCTTTCTTGCAGGTACGTTTAGCACAGAGAAAGATAAATCCTCAAGTTCATCTCTTATTCTGTTCATCCCCATTCTGTCTGCTAGCGGCGCATAAATTTCCATGGTTTCTTTGGCCTTACGTACAATCTTGTCTTTGTCCTTAACAAATTTAATAGTCCTCATATTGTGAAGACGATCAGCAAGCTTAACTAATAAAACTCTTATATCTTTAGATGTTGCTAAAATTAATTTCCTAAAATTTTCTGCTTTAGAATCTGCTGATGCTTTTGTTTCTAATTCAGATATTTTAGTTACACCATCAACTAAATTGGCTACCTCTTCACCGAATTCTTTTTTTACACTTTCATATGTTACTTTAGTATCCTCGATTGTGTCATGAAGTAAGCCAGTAGTGATTGTTGCGCTATCAAGTTTTAAATCTGTTAATATTTTAGCAACAGCCACAGGATGAATAATATATGGAACACCTTCTTCTCTTTTTTGATTTTGATGAGCTTCTAAAGCAAAGTTATAAGCTTTGTTTAATGTTTCTGAATTTAAGAATTTGTTGTAAGATTTTATTTGGTTAATTAATTCGTTATTATTAATCATGTTTTAATAATAACATTTTTATTCAATCTTGTAATCTCAATCCTGGATTTATAGTCTAATTTATTGATTAAAAATTTAATATTTTTCTTAATAGAGGGATGAATCCACTCAGGATCTATTTGGAGAATCGGATAAAGCACAAAATTTCTTAAATGACACTTTTCATGAGGTATTTTTAGATTATTATTTTTAATAATTAAGCCATTAAAATCAATAATATCAACATCACAAACTCTTGGATCGTTTTTTTTAGATCTAATTCTACCAATTTTTTTTTCAATTAAATTAATTTCATTTATCAGAGATATTTCATCAAAATCATAATTAGCTAAAATACCAACATTTACAAAGTAAGGGTTTATTTTATTTGGATAAGAGGGGGTTTTATAAAAATTAGAAATTTTAATTATCTTTAATTTAGCGCTAATTAACAAATTAATAGCTTTGGATATGTTATCAAATCTATTGCCAAATTTTGACTCGAGGTTTGAGCCAATGTTGAGATGAATCATTTATTATTTTTACTTAATAATCTTGCCTTTTCTCTATTCCAATCTCTTGTTTTCTTAACTTGTCTTTTATCATAAAGTTTTTTTCCTTTTGCCACGGCAATTTCCACTTTTACTTTACCTTTAACAAAATAAAGTTTTGTTGGTATTAATGTTAAACCCTCCTGATTAATTCTTCCTATTAATTTATTAATTTCCTTTCGGTTTAACAATAGTTTTCTATCACCTTTAGGATCATGATTATTATAAGATGATTGTCTATATAAAGGAATATGAGAATTTATTAAAAATAATTCTCCATTATTATCGACTGCATATGAGTCAGCTATACTACCTTTTCCATCACGAAGAGATTTTACTTCCGATCCCTTTAATGATATCCCAGCTTCTAACAACTCAATAAAAAAATAATTAAAACTAGCTTTACGATTTAGACAAATAACTTTTTGACCAAATACTACTTTTTGTTTCATTAAAGTAATTTGGCTACATTAAGAGCTTGAACTATCTTTTGTTTTGAAAGCTCCCTTACTTCTACAAGAGGCAATCTTACAGTTGGATGACACATTTTTAATAATGAAGCAGCATATTTTACAGGAGAGGGATTGCTTTCTATAAACATAGCTGTATGTAGCGGCTGAAGAATTTTATTCAATTCAACTGCTTTACTTATATCATCAACACATGCTTTTTGAAATTCAGCAGATAATTTTGCAGCAATATTAGCAGTAACTCCAATAGCACCAACACCTCCAAGTTTATTAAACTCTAAGGCATTGTCATCATTACCTGTCAGTTGAATAAATTTATTGCCCATAGATTTTTTTTGAAGTGTAACTCTTTTTAGATCGCCTGTAGCATCTTTTACTCCTATTATGTTTTTAAGTTCAAATAATTTGGTCATGGTTTCAACAGACATGTCAATTACGGAACGAGATGGAATGTTATAAATTACAATTGGTATTCCTACATTATCATTAATTTTTTTATAATGTTGATACAATCCTTCTTGAGTAGGCTTATTATAGTAAGGTGTTACTATTAACAAAGCATCAGAACCAGCTTTTTCAGCAAATTTAGATAATTCAATTGCTTCATCTGTTGAGTTAGACCCTGTTCCTGCTATTACTGGAATTTTCGAATTACACTCTCTAACTGAAATTTCGATAATTTTCTTATGTTCGTTATGAGATAAAGTTGGTGATTCACCTGTGGTACCACCAGGTACTATTCCATTTGTACCGTTTTTCAGATGATAATCTATTAATTTAATGTAATTTTCTTCATCAAGACTGTTGTCTATAAAAGGTGTTATTAAAGCTACAATTGATCCTTTAAGCATAAAACAATATAAGATAAATAATCCTTAACTTATGACCAATAAATTAATTAGTCTAGCATTTTTAGCTTTTTTTTTAACAACTGGTTACAGTTATTCTGAAGACCAATTCCTTTTCCCCAAAAAAAAACCATCTGTTTTTAAGAAAATTGAGAGAAATGTAGGGTCTGAAAATTGGCAAAATTTACCACAGAAAAAACCAATAATTAAAACAGATGAACAAAATGAAAAAACTGTAAAACTTAAGCCAAACGAAGAAAAAAAAATAGAAAAAAAAGAAAAGATTGTTCAAAAAAAAGAAGTAAAAAATGAGCAGCAAATAAACGTTTTTTTGTTACCTCAAAAAAAACCAATTACTTACAAAGTTCAATCAAAAACAATTGAAAAATCTACTATTTTAAATCAAAAAGATTTTGAAAGAGCTAAAGAAACAATTAAATTTATTAAAGGTGGAAAATGGAATAGTGCAATTAAAAGTGCAAGAAAAGTTAAAGATAGTGATTTTAGAACTCTTATTACCTGGATGCACTTAAAAACAACGCTAAACTCAGCTACTTTTAATGATTATAAAAACTTTATAGAACAGCATGAGAATTATCCTCGTATAAACAGAATAAAATATTTAGCTGAGACAAAAATATACTTAAGAAATAATTCTCCCACATCAATTATTAATTGGTTTGATAGGCATCCTCCGCTAGGTGGGTTAGGGAAAATTAAACTCGCAGAAGCTTATTTAGAACAAAAAAAAATAGATAAAGTCGAAAGTTTAATAAAAGAAGGATGGATTACAGCAGATATACCAAAAAATGATTTAGGTTATTATAGAGCTAAATTTAAAAAATTTTTAACAACTGATGATCATATTAAAAGAGCTGATTATTTATCTTGGGAGAGAAAATATTGGGATTTAAAAAGAATGTTAAAATATTTACCAAGCGATGAAAGAGCTTTGTATAACGCTAGACAAATTTTAATGAGTAATTCATATGGAGTAGACAATGCAATTTCTAAAGTTCCTAATCATCTTAAGTCTAATACAGGTTTAGAATACGACCGTTTAAGATGGAGAAATCGAAGAGGAAGATTAGATGGTTCTTTGGAAATTTTATATAAAAATTCAAATCGTACAGAAGCACAAATGGTAAGACCGGATAAGTGGTGGGAACAAAGAAAAAGTGTATCAAGAGCACTAATTTACAAAAAACGATATAAAACAGCTTATAAAATAGCAAGTGAACATGCTTTATCAGCTGGATCTGAATTTGCAGAAGCTGAATGGCTCTCTGGTTGGATTGCTTTAACTTTTTTAAAATCACCAGAATACGCGATTAGCCATTTTCAAAATTTTTATAATAATGTTGGATACCCTATAAGTTTAGCTAGGGGTGCTTATTGGTTAGGTATTGCCTATAAGACTTTAGGTGATGAAAATTTATCTTACAAATATTTTAGTGAAGGTGCCAAATTTCCAATGACTTACTATGGTCAACTTTCATTTAATGAAATTAAACCCGGAGAGAATTTTGAATTAATTGATGACTCAAATTTTAGTAAAGATTATGAAAAAATCTTTAGAGAAAATAAATTAATAAAACATGTTATTTTACTTACCGAACTTGATGCCTCGCAACTCTCAAAAGATATAATAAAATATTTAGCAACATTAAATGTTGAGAAAGGTAGTGAAGTATTAGCTGCTAAATTAGCTACAGAAGTTGAAAGATATGATTTTGCTATTCAAATTTCTAAACTGGCATCATATGAAAAAAGATTTTATAATAAGTTTAATTATCCAATAATTAATACACCTAAAACAGTTAATAATAAAAAAATGCCAAATCAAGAAGTGGTGCTAGCAATAATACGCCAAGAAAGTGAATTTGATAGAAGAGCAAACAGTTGGGCTGGTGCCAGAGGAATGATGCAATTGATGAAATATACAGCTAAGATTGTAGCAAAACAAGCAAAGCTCCCTTATAGCATTAGTAGGCTTACTAAAGATCCTGAGTATAATATCAAATTAGGGTCATATTATTTTAATTCATTAATGGAAGATTATAATGGTATATTTCCATTCGCTATTGCTGCTTACAATGCAGGACCTAACAGAGTTAAAACATGGAGAAGAGTAAATGGAGATCCATCTAAAGGTCAACTCTCTTATGTAAATTGGATTGAATTAATTAGATTTAAGGAAACTCGAAATTATGTCCAAAGAGTTTTAGAAAATATTAACGTGTATAAGTACATGTTAAGTAAAGAGCCTGTGAAAATTGATAGTTTCTTTAATTAATACTGGCGGAAGAGGAGAGATTCGAACTCTCGGTACGATATTACTCGTACGGTTAGTTAGCAACCAACTGGTTTCAACCGCTCACCCACTCTTCCTTTTTACCAAGCTAATTTAGTACTATTTATTAATCAATTACCTTATAAATCAATCAAAAAAATGGTCAAATGAAGAAAAATTTATTTAAAGGTTCATTATTTACGGTTGGGGCCTCTCTTTGGTGGGGTGTGATAGGAGTACTGTATTTTAAGTTTGTTTCATTTGCCTCAGCTTTAGAATTAGCAATACATCGAACTATTTGGACCGCATTATTATTAGCAATAACAACAACTTATTATTCTAAATGGGATGAGTTCAACAAGATAATAAAGAAAAAAATTAATATTTTTATTTTGCTTATCACAGGACTTTTAATCTCAATAAATTGGCTTACCTGGTTATATGCTGTTCAAACTAATAATCTTTTAGATGGTGCACTTGGTTATTATATTTTTCCTATATTGAGTGTTTTTTTTGGAATTATTTTTTTAAGAGAAAATTATAATAAAAATCAGGTAATTTCTGTTTTTCTAGTTATTATTGCATTAATTTACTTATTGATAAAATTAGGTGAAGTTCCATGGATTGGAATTACTGTAGCTGTTACATTCAGTTTATATGGGTTGATTAGAAAAAAAGTTAAGGTGTCTTCAGATATAGGTCTATTAGTAGAAACTTTGTTGATTTCACCGATTGCCATATGTCTCTTCATTTATTTAGTAAAGCATAACTCAAATATTTTTTCTGTTAACGAACCTGTCTTGTCTTTTTATTTATTCTGGAGTGGGCTTATGACCTTAGTCCCCCTTTTTTGGTACACAAAAGGATTTGGTCTTATTGGTATCGGTCCAGCTAGTATGATATTTTTTCTAACTCCTACTGCTCAATTTTTTCTTGGATTATATTATTTTAATGAACCACTAGTCTTAGATAAATTAATTTCTTTCATATTCATTTGGATAGCAGTGATAATTTATTTAAATGAATTACGTAAAGAATAAGTCAATAACATTAAAAAAGGTACGATTAAAGATATTGCAAAAGAAATAAAAAGTAAGTTTGTTTTGATTGAAATAGAAAAATTTTCAATAGAAATTAAATTTCCTACTAAGATACTGCTTTGGAAATTCTGACTAGGAAAAAATAGCAAACCAGATATTAATCCAAAAAAAATTGAATAAACCGCGAGTTTAGAATTAACTTTTTTATTAAAAAACCCGTAAAAAATTGTTATTACTGCTGCACAACATAATAAATCAGCTAAAAGAAATAAATATAAAATACTATACCCTTTAGATGCAAGAACAAATACCAACAAGCTTAACAATAAAATTATTATATTAGCTTGGTCCTTAACTTTTTTTCCACTTAAATTTTTATTAATTTGGTTACCATTAACTATTATCAAACTTGAAATAGCATTAATTAACGTATCTATAGTGCTTAATGTTAATGACATAGCCAGTATTAAAATTCCAATAATTATTAAAGAATTTTTCTCATTTAATATTAGATCAAAGAATGCGAGATCAGGATTTACTTTAGGATTCAAAGAATAAGATAAAAGTCCTGAGTACCCCATCCAAAAAACAATAAAAAAAATAATAATTGATGAATAAATTAAACTTGATTTAAGAGTAGAATTATTTTTGGCTGAAAACACTCTTTGCCAATTTCCCTGATGAAATAAGTTTGTTGCGGCAACGGCAATAAAAAAAGTTAATCCTGCTGTATAATTGGGTAAATAATTTTTATTAATTAGTTTTGGTGAATTTTTTTTTATTATTTCAAAACTTGATAAATCTATGTTTGATAAAATTATTATTAATGATGCTAATATAATTAATATTATAAAAATAAATTGATATTTGTCTGTAATAATTGAAAGAG
>Ga0233444_10003424_pt1 | contig 15773 bp, 5 predicted proteins | sample SI_124_October20_6_FD_182792 | JGI IMG/M metagenome (GOLD analysis project Ga0233444, IMG submission 182792) | Seawater microbial communities from Saanich Inlet, British Columbia, Canada - SI_124_October2016_10_MG | ecosystem: Environmental > Aquatic > Marine > Inlet | place: Canada: British...
GTTCATGATCATCGTTAACGTGGTTGTGTTTGCACCACATTCTTGCAGGATTCGTCTCATCTGAGTCAACTGTTGCGACAACGTGCATCGGGCCATTCCTTCGCAGTTTTGGGTGATGAAACCTCTGAGAACATCGATGAACTGGGCTGTTGCGAGAGGGTCCTTTTCGAGTTCATCCAGCGTTGTAATCTCTGCTCGCTCAAAGCATTTGAGCAGGATCTGAACTGAAGATCTTCGACCTCTATAGGTGCTTGGCTGTTGCGTCAGTTTGGAAACCTGAAGGGATTGTTCTAGCAAATCGGCCATGGTTGGTTGGGCTGTCATGTTCAAGCCATGAGCATCATAGGTTTTGAAGGCTCTTGTCATCGGTTAGAGCAGCCATCACCGAGTCTTGAGAGTAGGCTTTGATGGCCATCAAATTGTCAAGCCGTAGCACGCTGATTCTTTGATGACAATTTCAGGACAAATTCTTGATTGGTCTGGCCGATGCTGTCAGACATTGATTGAGCGGAAGCCCCTTCATGATTCATCATCTTCGTATTTCCCCTTGTTAGCCTTGACGAATCGGTTCAAATTACCTTTAGCCTCACGGGATTGTTTTGTTGTAAGGCCTGATCGATTAACTTCCTTCTGAAGTTTTTCCAATTGCTTGAGGTAGCCTTTCTTATCCTCTTCCGGCGTCATATCTTTACTTGCTCGTTTACTCTCTTGCTTGCGGGCATCCCTTGCTTGCTTGCGGGCATCCCTTGCTTGCTTGCGGGCATCAAAGGCTTGCTTTCTTGCTGAGGCGTTTTGCTCTCTATTTTCTCTGTTCCTTCTAGCTTGGTTTCTGTACATCCCTCTCTTTCTTTGAACTGCACCCCATGCTTCACTTTCACTAGTCGGCACATGTTTGTATTCCCAACCTTGTGATTCAGTTTGTACTTGGTTTCCTGTGCGATCAATGGGCGGACGGTCTTCCGGGGGGGGAGTTCTTGCGCGAGATCTTTTCTTCGATTTCTCCCTCTCCTCTGCTTGCTGCTTTGCTTTTTTTTCCTCTTCCTTTTTCTTATCATGAGCAGACCATTGAAAATTTTCTCGAATTTCTTTTAAACTGAAACTACTGTCGACACCAACCTCCTCTTCGGTCACTCCAAACTCCTTTTCGAGTTGCGCGATGGCTTGAGGATAGCCAACTTCTCGCCATTCCTGAGCTCTCGCCTCTACCATCTTTGTTCCCCTTTCTATTGCCTTGAGTCCTGCCAATCGGTTCTTTTCATGTCGAAAATAGGGTTCGACGGCTTCTGGCCCCGTCAGCGAATCCAGACTGTCCCACATCACATCCTCGCGCTTGAATCCATAGAGCAATTCACACCGTTCTACTTCTGCAAGAATGTCTTTTTGTCTTTGTTCATGTTGAGCAACCTTCAACCAATGCGCTTCGTAACTCCGGTCTACTTCGTCAACTGATGAGTAGGTTCTGGTGGCTCGAGGGATCCGTTCTCCGTACTTCTCGATGTTTCTCTGAACAGCATAGTATATCTCGGTCAGCAAGTTTGCCCTTGCCTTTATTGCTTCCAGTTCTCTATTCCTTTCAGCTTTCTTTATTCGTTCTCTTTTGGCCACCTCATCTTGGAAGGCAAGGGTCACTTGTTCGATGCTGGTAGATTCTAAATCGAAGTCCAAACCAAAGCCATATGCTTTCCTACATTTCGAGATATGCCCCTCTAAAACCCGTAAGTCCCGCTCTTCTTTCCCCTTCCACTTCTTATCCCGAGCTCCCCAACGGCGCCTGCGTTGTATGCTACTAAATTCGAAATCAAGGATTTTTTGAACACCCCCCCCTTGTACCCATTTGCTAAATTCACGATCATTGCCATAGCAATCAAGCTCATTCAAGTTGATTTCAATTAAGCCGAGGCCGCAATATTCGTGCACTCTTCTTTCAGGAGCGTGTGTATCTATCACCTCAATAGTGTACCACTTCCCGTCAGGAAGTTTAAGGAAAATATCAGGCTCGAACACAAAAGGCTCCCCATCTTTAGGTCGGGCATTGACTTTTGGCTCTTTTCTTATCTCAGCAACACTTTCATTTCCAAGCATGTACGTATGCTGGAGATGGTTGTACAACTCATTAACAACTATGTTATGGAATCTGCCTGGACCCTTGTACCTTGACCCATTTTGGCATTCATTTTGGTTGTGGGCTTTGGAGTTGTTGACGCCGTAACCCCACTGCCTTTGAAAATGCCATGCCATCACAGGTCCTTGCTTCACAGCGACAAAAACCCCGCAATCATGCAAGTCATCACAGCATCTGTAACGCCCACTGTCGAATGTTGTTTTTCCCCACTTTGCCTTTGTTGCGCCCTTCCGTAGTGGTTGAGTCCAGACGCCGCCCCAAGGATTCCGATTAGTATCCCGTCTTCGTACGGTCTCCTCGTGTGACCAGTCTTCCATGTCGCCGATGTATACGGGGCCGGGAGGGCTACCGTCGGTTGGAGCGGTGTCCCAAGCCCAGCGGCTGTGGTCGGCCTGTTCCTCGGTCATTGTCTATACCTCGGAGAATAATCACTACTAGAACGACTCTCTTTATACAGAGGATCAGAGCCGCCAAAGTATTTTGTCTGTTCGAATGGATTTAACTCCCAGTATTTCTTACAGAGTTGTAAATTGGAAAGGCCCTCAACACACAATGTATCCCTTGTAAGCCCCATGCTTTTCAGTAAGTCATCTTCGGAATGAATGCCCCGTTCGATACACCAGTCAATTTTTTCAATCCTTGTTCTGGAGTTCCATCCCTTGAGTTCCGTAAATCTTCTTTCGGCTTCGGCTCTACCGATATACCAGTCTTTGCCCTTAGCGTTTAACCAAACTGATAGTTTTTGAAAGAATGATTCCCGAGCACGGAGATACTTCACAGAATCTACAACCTTCGCGGCCGGAGAATTTTTGTAACGTTCTCCAGTCAAGGTATTCTCCTCGACCTTGTCAAGTTGAACAAGTAAATCCTTGAATCCGAGGAACTCAAGATTGAAGCATTTATGCGTTCCATCCCGATGAAGTAGCACATGCGGACATTTATCATCCAACTGGGATTGGTAATTCGGTAGGGTTCCTTCCAAGTTCGATGTAAGATTATGCCCATGCTCAAGAGGAGTGTTCGCATAATATTGATACCGAGAGAACCCCTTGAGAGTTGCCTTCAATTCATTATTAGGTACGATTTTTTCACTCTTTTTCTGCTCTTTTATATGTTTGCGAATTTCTTCTAACCTTGGGTTCAATATTTCTTCGCATTCTTTTTTGATTTGAGCCAAAAATCGGGGCCACTCCTCGCTCCTTCTTAGGGATTCATCTCGGTACTGTTTCTCAGTTTCATAAGCCATTTGTACTTCATTAGCTCCCTTGACAATCCAATGCAGTTCATCAGGGGATTCATCGTCTAATCTAGTGTCTAGGGCGAGAGAGAACCTGGTATATTCGAGGTTTGCATCGAAGCCAAAGTCCTCTTTGCACCTTTTTCCCTCTTCCAAAATCGGTAGGGCGAATTCGTAAATCTCAGTGATATGTTTAGGCTCAGAAGCATAGAATTCAGTACCTTTCACGGCAACTTCCTCTTTACCTTTTTGGAATTGAATGTTCAGTTCAAACCCGCTTTCTTCTTGCATTGCAAATTGCTTTTTGCGCATCGGTGCTTCGAGTTTGTATGCATCTCGAACTTTTTGTGGTGATCCGACTTCATTATGCACCGGCCATCCCTTTCCATGTTTGGGATCGATATGGAATTCGATATCAAAACCGTGTTTTTCCCGTTGAATCTTGATTTCTGCCTCGATTTTATCCACAAAGTCTTGCTTTATGAAAGGAAAAACCTCTTCAACAGAATCGAATTGTTTTGCCGTATACTCGCTGGTGTCGTAAACATCGCTTAATCGATCAATCTCGTCTTGGATTCTTTCATCGAGCCGTTGTCGTTCAAGAACATCGAGGTACAACGCCCGCACCATCTCTTTGCTCATCCCCTCCTCGATTTTATTCTCTAAATCATGAATTGATTCTTCCGATAATAGGTGCCATTTAGTGTCGGGTTCATCTCCGATTTCGGATAGATAGTCCCTGACGACAGTGATGTTATTTCGCTCGAAGTTCTCTTGCCTTCTCCGAAAGAGCTCTTGGCGACGTTGAAGGGCCAATTCCTCTCGAAGGGCTTCTTCAATTCCGCCCTCTCGAACCCAAGAACGGTAACTTTTGATTCGCTCTTCTTCATCGTCTGAACTTAACACTACCCGATTTGCTTCATCCCTTAAATCAATGATTGCGAGACCTTCTTCGTATAGATCATGATGTAGCCTTTTTGGAGGGTTTTTGTACACGACTTCGATGTAAAGCCGACCCCCACCTTGCAGTGCGACATGGATGTCTGGCTGAAGTGGGATGGATTCATTCTCCCGTTCGAAGGTTATCTGTTGCTCCAAGTGTACGGATTCGATGCCGAATTCTTCCTTCCAAGAAGCGAGATCGAGCGTTCGAGCAACATGTCTTTTTGTCAAATTGTGGTACATTGACTCTCCAAACCACTTTCGTTGATTGATGCACCTGTTTGGTTTCCGTAGACGGCGTTCTGGCGACTGTCGGCGGAAATTCCAAGCTTGTTGTTCCCCTTGGGCAACGATACAGACGACTCCACAGTTGTCCAAATCATCGCAACAGAGGTATTTACTTTCTTGAGTTGTACCCCATTTCGCTTTCTCAGCGCCTGGAATGAGAGGACGTGTCCATGAACCATATTTCCCCCGGTTTTCGACTCCAGTTTCGGATGGATCCCATTCCTCTTTTATTCCGATATGAACCATTTTCCCTTGAGGATATTTCGTCTTCATTTCCTCATCTGGAAGGTCGTCATTCCATCTTCCTCCTTCCCATGGACGGCAATCAAAAGCCCACTGGCTCTTCTCAGATGTGTCCTCCATGACTTCGGGCTTAGTGCCGACGCCATTTTAACCTAAAGGAAGAAAGTGCCGAAACGGTTTCAAAAATCCGTTTTCTTAACCGAACCTTTCATATGGCGTCGACAACAACGAATGGTTGCCCGAAACGTTTGGACTCGTCATGGCGACTTGTCTCGTCTCGACTCGAGGAGGGATTGCCATGGAAGTACACACACTAAACCGAAAATCGGTCAACCAAACCTTAGCCCGCCGTAGAATTGGAACTTACTTTCTGGGGGACTTTGCCACAGATGGTTAGCAGACTCAGCTACTTCCGCAGCAAATCTAACAAATTCTTCATATACGCTGGCCACGTAATGCTAACAAGCGGACAAGTCTATCCATGCGGAAGACGCCCTCCCTCAGCCGGCAAGACCCCTTTGGTCCTTGGACTGAAATTTACCATTTGAGAGATGCTGTATCTCACGATTTTATTCCATCGGGCCAAACTCTTTTGTCAAGAACTGCCTCAGTCAATCATAAAGCGGGGTCCATCCCGCTCGCAAGAGTTGGGAAGATGAATACAACAACTTCATCAAACAACTTACCGAAAAGCGGTAATATTGCGTTAATCTTCTTTGGCCAAGAGAGTTTTTCCAAATTTGGAGAGGCGCTTCTTTCACCGAGTTTTCATGACCACTGGGACCAATCATGGCTAAAAAAATCAAAACCAGATCTCCGTGATCCAATTGAATTACAGAACCAAATGATCGAAATTTTTGGCTTGGATTTATTCAAAGGTTCAGTGTATACATTGTCATGTGAAGTTGTCAGTAGGGTCGAGCATATTGCCGATATTTCCTCACTTCAAAATTCAACCGCAGTCTTTGTTTTCGGTTCCTTGGACGAGAAGAATCAAGATGCTTTGGACGCAATTCAAACCAAATCAGAGGCGTCATTGATTATGGATTTCACATCAACTGAGGGCAAGAAAGGCCCTAGTTTTTCCTTCAAAGAACAAACAGAAGAAACCCTGCTGCTCGTAGATTTCATTATTTATGGTGATATTTACACGACTACAGATTCTTTCGAAGAAAATTATCGGGAGGTTACAAAGAAAGCCTCTGCCACCGCTCTCCCCCTTTTACTGTCTCCTGAGCATATTTGTCAATCAATTGATAGATTGCATAAGGAGCACAAGAAACAGGTGAACGCGTTTGACCGCAGGGAGCAACCAAGGGTGTATGTACGCAGTAATACCCCCCGTGTGAATTTCACTTCATGGTTAGGTTCATTGAAAGAAGACTTGGCGCAATTGATTGATTGTTCAGTGGTCGTTCAAAACTCCTTCCGCCGACTTGCAGCCTATTGGAAACAGCGAGATACCAAGAAAGGCTTCGAAATTGAAACAGACAACGACCGACAACGTTTAGAGCTCAACCTAGAGGATTTCTACGAAACGATAGAGGATGCAGTAAAAGATCTGAAGATCAAATATGTACATGACAAGGCAGATCAGGCTCAAAACCGCTTTCATGGTATGTTGAAGGAGTTTAACAACTGTAAAAAAATAGAGGAATTTACAAAATTCAACGACTGGTCCCCAGAAGAGAAAAAAACGCTGAGTTTCAATTACAATCCTTTGTTTTGGGAATCAATGTTTGATCTCCATTCGTTGAATCTTGCGACCTCGAAGTACGACGTTCCCGACAACGCAAATACCAAACTAAAATTTTGGATTAAACCTACCGAGGTAGATGACATCAATCGTAGGAACCTGGATCATCGCATACGACGGTCTTTCCTAAACCATGCGAAAAAAGGAGGTGTGCTCTCATGAAGGATGTAACTGGGCATATCCAATCAACCCTGTTTCATTTAGAAACAGTGGAAAATAAATTGGTGGCAAGAACACCATTCTATCATCCTGAGATTCGTGAGTTCAAAAATAAATTACTCGAGATTGGATGGACTGAAGGTGAGTGTTTTAATTTCGAACAAAAGGAATCGTTTAGAGGGCTCGTATCAAATATGATCCTCCAAGGCTCAAAAAATGCCAACAAAATTGGTCCAACGCACATTCTTTTACGAGGTGAGCCGAGTGCAGGGAAAACCACTGAGCTGCGCCGAATCGCTCAACAGGTATTGAGTTCAGAAGAAGCAACACATGTTGTACCTGTTTACACTGAATTACAATATTCCAGAACGAAATCTAAAATGGAAATTACGCTGTGGCAGGATATAGCCTCTGGTTGCACAAACCCTGAATTTGAACATCTTGATGAAGGGGAAAGTTTTGACCTGTTCGTTGAGTCTTGTAAGAAAATGAAGCGTCAACCTTTGTTCTTCATCGATACGCTTGATATCTTATTGCTCCAAGAAAATGTTGAACATACGACCACTGCATGGGGTCGTTTTTTACAAAAAGCAACCAAATCAAATGTCCCCATTGTCTGGACCTGCAGACCACATGAATGGAAATATTTCAAACCGATTCTCGAAGAAAATGTTGAGCAGAGCATCATCACAATTGATCTCCCTCCGCTCAATAAAAACGATCTCAAACCCCTGCTCACGAGCAGCGAACTGGACTCAGCGAATTATGAGAGCAGCCATTTGGATGATTGGAAGGACTGGACCAAAGAACTGCAGGCAAATGTTCCCCTTTTCGCCCACAGAAAATCACTTGAACAGATTGACAAGAAGCGGTTACCCTACATCTTCCTCTCTAAATTGTTCAATTGGTTTGATGAGTACATGAATCTAGATCTTGTTGCACTTAGAAAAAACCCCCTTGATATATTGAACGGGAGCCTTCCTACCTCTCTCTACTATCGGTGTCTTATCGACACAATTTCGGATACACTTTCCCGTAGTTATGAGATTGAATTTTCAATTTCCCAAGAATTCGTTAGAGTGTTTGAAGCGTATGTGCAAAATTCTGTTCGCAAAAACAAAAATGTTCTCCGTCAAGTATTTTCGACACTTGGCCTGAGGGAAGAACTGAAAAATCAAGATTTTGATGTATTGGTTTTGAGAGATATCTTGAATGTATCGGAATCACATGGTTTGTTAGAACAAAACGGGCTGAAGTTTGAGTTTACACACCAACTTTTGCTTGAAGAGGTCCTCTTCAAGGCACAACCCAATGATGATTTCTTACAATTCCCTTCAATTCAAATTAGGGCTCATCCTTCGAAAATTGCTGAGATTGTCCCAAGTGAGTATAGAGAAAACTTTGATTCGCTAAATCATTGGATTGGTGGATTATTAGCGTATCACGCTGAAGTACGCAATCCACATACAAACCTTCTACCTTCATGGGATGAATGGCGCAATCGAGAAAAGTCCCACGATTTCTATGAAGGCGGCGACGAGGATGAGAACTCCGAAGGCGCTATGATTGTCGGTGCAGAGAACACAGAAAAACGCGAAATATTACAGCGACACATTACTTCAACACGGTCTCAAGCCTTGTATCTGAACGGTGCGCCGGGTACGGGAAAGACCTTCTTTTGTTTTTACTTCTTACAACACCATCTTCTGAACAGTCGTGAGAATCTCTCCTGGCGCTATGTCACATTGAGTGAGCCGTTGGTTGATCACTTTGAACGACAATGGAGCCAATTCAAATCAGGCCCGGAATCAGATAACCGACTCATGGTTGTCGATACAACAACAGACTCAACAAATCGGTCCCTTGGGGGGACAAGTCTAGAGTTCCTTTTGTCCCAATTTCTTAATCGATTGGTGAAAAATCCAGACATAAATACACCTTCAGGCGCAAGGTTTGGCCTCCTTACGTTCCGTCGGTTTAAGGAACGATTGTCTCAATATTATTCTCGATTGAAAACAGGACAGTCTGCACCAGCAACCGCAGATGCGTGGCATGATTACAGAGATATCTGGCACCACCAATCTGGCAAAAAGCGCACAGAGAGTTTAGATTACCTTGAAGTGAAGCCAAAAAGCAAGATGGGTCTCAATAAATCCGAATTCAAAGGATTTGAAAAATTCATAAAAGAAGGTTTGAAGAATTGGAAAATCATCGAAGAAGCAAGCTATCTTGCAACTGAGAAACTTGGAATGATGACAGACGAAGACCGATCATATTGGCAACATGATGTTCTCATGGTTGATGAAATTCAAGATTTGTCTCCACCGGCGCTCAGCTTTTTATTATGCCTTAATCGACGAAATTTCGATTCAAAAAGCATACTCATCGCAGGAGATCGCTTCCAGACAGTAAATAGAAGCGGGTTTGAGTGGGACAAGTTCACAGGTGATACCTTTACCTGCCTTGAACAATCAGGTCAATGGTTGGAGAATGAGCATAGCAATAGAATTGTGGAACTTTTATTCAATAATGGGGAATCAGTGGAAATTGAAACTTTGAGAACACAATATCGTAATGCACCAAAAATTACCAAATTTAATGATGCAATGCGGGCATCATTTGGGCAACATTATGGTGCCATGAATGAATTTGATGACTATGAGGGTGGTTCCCTAATCCTGTCTAACCAAGTGAAGGAAAACGATCAGTTTGCAAAAGTGACGCTCTGTATCTGTCGTTCTGATGAAGATTTGGAGGGCATTGCTCGGCGTCTCCAAGCCATCGAAACCGATATCACTCAAACCTCAAACGTCGCAGTGATTACACCTTACGATCATCGAGAAGAAGAGCTGTTTAATGGTTTCAAATCCTTTACAGTCTACGATGGTGAATCTGTGAAAGGGCTTGAATTTGATGGAGTTGTTGTTCTTCAACCCTATGAGTTGCTCTCGAATGAAGCGGCGTCCTCGATTGGGCTTGGCGGTGATCGAAGACAGGAAGCCGAAGAATCCAGAATCCAGAAATGGTTTGATTCCGATGGTGATGAAGCAGAAAAGATGAGAAAGAGTTTCCTTGGCCTCTATCGTAACATCCGTACAAGAATGAATGTAGTATTCTCACGTCCAAAATACAGTTTACTCGTGCTCCTAAGAGATAATTTGGGAGCCGGTCCGATGGAATTCAATCGAGATGAGTTCAATAGCACAAGGTTGTTTGATCTTCCCGACCCAAGCGTTATCGATCCTGCGTGGAATAAAGAAATCCAACTCCAAACATACTATGCTGATCGAGTCACAGATGATGAACTTCGTACGGCATTGTACCTACCGGATGAGGTTGGTGACACTTCCATTGAGGCGAGAATAGAGCGCGCCATACAGGCCGAACAGATGAGAGACGGTTCATCGATGAAAAACATCATTACTCTGTGGAGAAATTTCATCATAAATATTGAGGTTCACTCTAGGACTCTTCCATACAGAAGTGCATGTTTACTCAGCGGTTCAGTTGATTTGGCCGATTCTTCAAACTCTCCTCCAACCGTACTTTTCGCTCTCCGAGGAGGCGTGATTGATCCATCGATACAAATCACCAACTTTGTCACATCAAAAAGTTCTGCCTGTGAGCGTGTAATGTATCATTTGCATCGGGTAAGTCAGCAGAGAGGTCAACAAGTCCAGCAGGTGAACACCCTGCACTATTCCTTGTATGGGAATCTTTACGAAGATATACCAATTTTACTTCATGAGGCCCTTTACGAGGCTTCTCGAGCTAAAATGATTGCAGAATATCCACAAATCCTCGGCTCCCTGTTAAGTGACCTCTTTGGATTTGAATTACCTTCTCTTCCAGAAGATGGTCAACAAGAACTTGCAATCTCCCCGGAGATGAGCATTCTTCTTTCAGAACAACTTGTGAGAGATAACAATGGAATCTCGATTCGAATCAAACCATTGAGTTTCAACGACTTTATTGGTCGTTTCTCCGATTCCAATCCAGAAGAAATTGTGCTCGATGAGACTCGTTCTTTCGACAGAATTCTTCTCTCGATGTTAAGGAGCATCGGTCGTGAAAAAAATGCAGAATTCCTTGATCGGTGCTTCAAGACCATTGGAGGATTACGCCATCTTGAAATTGAGGAAACAGAGTGCGTGTTTTGGAAACTTGGTGCAACCGTCGAGGCATCACAGATTGAAATTGTTTTAGCTGGCATAACAAATTTCCTCCCGAGGAAATTAGAATTATTTAGTTGGCACCTGCACAACATCGAACAAGAAACTCGAAATCCAGAACTCGTTGAGGATTTCAATTTTGATGCTCTTCATGAAAATAAATTCCCGAACTCAGGCATCAACCAACTTCATGACTTTTGGACACATGCTAATTTGCTCACAATGAAGAAGAATGCCAATTTAAACGACCTCATATCGGTCGAGGGCTTCCAGCGATTAGAAAACAAATTATTACCATATGCTGGTGTAATTCTTATGGATAGTTCGACTGCATTTTCGAACTGCCTTGACCATTTATCAAAACTAGCGAAAAGCCTTGATTCGCAGCAAGTCAAAGTTGTCGGGAAAGCATTGTACTCCCTTACCTGGTATTGTCGTGAAAAGCCGAGTGCAAATGTATCTCGTTCCCTACTCTTGGACTGGCACGCTTCGGAGCGAACACCAAGGCACTACCATCATTTTGTTGAATTGTGGTGGGACGACATTGTCGCAGAAATGGGCTTAATTCGAAAAATCAGAGTTCCAAAAACATACCTCGATCGTGTAGAACTGCTGGAAATGTCAGAACCGATTATGGAACTACTTGAAATCAGAGCGTCAACTAACCTCCAGCATCGACCTTTACAGCGAACGCATTTGATGTCCATTGTCGACACGTGTTATGAGTTAACTCCGGCATCAGATCAGTCATTGGATGTTTCAATGGTTGGCGCTCTAATGAAAACTGTATTTGGAGGCGATAAAAAAGCCTCATTTTTTGACAAATACGGATTGGAATCTATATTCCGCGGGTTCCAGAATTATGCAGCTAAACTTGCTGCGATTTACGGTGTCACATCTCTGTATTCAGTATCGAATGAACAATTGGCACTGACAAAATCAGCCAAAATCGAACTTCCAAATTCGACCAGTGTCTCGCCGCCATCTATATCCAGTCAAGAACGAAGATTTTTTACACACCATCTCAAGGCAATGACTGGAAGGGTTCGTGAGAACTTTTCCGAACAATTCATGAGTTTTTATCGAGATTATTCTAATTCATATCTTGATCCAGATGGGCCCGGTTGGTGGAACATAAAGAAACGGACGCCTTATTGGTTTATTACTGGAGATCGAATTACTCACTGGATTCGATTTGTGGAACTCAACTCTCTGTTACAAAACCCTGCAAGTAACAAAGAACTTGATTCTTGGAAACCACACCTGTTTTTACCAGTTTCACTTAACGAAATCAATCAAGAGCACCCCATTCAAATGGAATTTTTGAACGATTATTCTGATCGCCTGAAGAAGAAGCAATCGTATCAACAAGCAATTTCATCCATACTTTCATGGTTGTATTGCGAATTACCTGGGGAAGAAATCCAAGGACCAATCCAAGTTCATGATCCGTCCGAAGTTTCGATGAGAACCCTCCTTTTACGAGATTATATCTCTGCGTATGGTGAACAGCATTACCTTGACTGGCACCTCCTCTTCCTGTTATCTCAATCGATAAAACCAAATCAGCGTAACTCAGAAAGATCGGAACATGATTTATTGGAATTTAATTCTGTTTTGGATGAAATGGCTGCATCAGTTGTTTTGAATCCAGAAATTCTTGATCTGTACCGCGACGGCGATGAATCGCTCGAAACATGGGTTAAGGCCCTTGAACTGATTACCTCTACCATGGAAACAGATTCTTTGAATCAGATTCTTGATTTCGTTGCTATGCTCACAAATCCTCATGTTGAATTGCTTGCTCGATACGAGAGAAGCACGATGAATAAATTCACACTTTCGGGTAGGAGGACCAAAAATGGATTCTTCACCGATCACACAAGGTTCGATCGCAAATTGATTGGTCAGAAAGGGGTCGTCCGAAAACAGTATCATCGACAAATGCTGAAAGAATTCAACACATATTTGCTAAAAAGAGGCTTTGAAATCCTCGGAATTGATGAATAGAATTCTTCTAAAGCCGATTCATTTGGCAAGTTCAAATTTGTAGATCGTGTTTAATCAGCGGATGTGACTTCGAACTTTTCAGCATACCATTCAACAAAATTTGTAAATTGTTTCATGACGATCATGGATTCATCCCAGTCAATGTTGAAACTGTGGGTCGCTCTGTTTCGGTATTCTCGAATTAAGTTAAGTTGACTTATGTTCTTATCAGCCATTTTAGCCTTGGTTTGGTATTCATGAATAAAGGTTTGAAGGGTTGGACGGGCGTTCTTCTTTCGAGTGATGCCCATTGAATCACACGCTCGTTTCATGAGGTTCTCAGTGGTCGCCCCAATTGCAATCACAACGAGAGATGGAGAGTTCGAGTTGAAAATATCTTTCGAAGCCTTTGATTGATCGAGGATTTTTTGGTACTCAGTGAGCTTCTCCTTCATTTCAATAATGTTTTGAAACTCATCTTCATTCTCAAAATATTCTGCTTTAATTTCTCCTTCTTTGATGTTCATGATTGCAAAATAGAATTGAATTAATTCTTGATGGTTTCGTTCCTTATCTCCTTCTTGGCTGGCTAGGAACCAACGCAACATAGTGAAAGATGAATAAAGCAAAGCGCTCCAAAGGAGTATTCCAAACAACAAAATGGATAAGTCATCTTCAGGAGAGAGGACGATTGCCGAGGTTGCGATTCCGATTGTAATCATAACTGCCGAGAAATTATGCTCTCCTTGAAACGGTAAATTACCTCGCAGCGTGATAGTTTTTCCCTTTTCATAGGTTATCTCAAGCCTTTCTTGCTTCCCAATTCGATCTCGAAGGAAGTCGATGGAAATCCACAGCAGTATTGGCCAAAAATATAAAAAATGCTCTTGGAGATCTTCAGCTCCATTGCCTAATTCTCCCATTAGAATCCGATCTGTCCATGCCATCGTCAATCCGAAGAATAAGAGCGAAGAGACAAGAGAAATTATGGTTGATACTCTGTAGGTAAATCTTGGCCCTTCATCTGCAAAATGGTACCTTACAGTAGCGCCCTTGATGTTGATTTGGCGTGTTGCTTCATGGGATAGAGGGTCGCTGCGCTCAGTATACAAAGTACCATTTGAAAAGAGTTTGATTGGAATTTTCGATGTACTGAACAACGATTTTACGATCGAACGATGCTCATGGTGCAGCGTTGTTGCAATCACCAATTCCTCTTTTGATAACTGTTCAGACATAGGAATAGCCCATGCTGGTCAAACCTTCAATAAAAATCATCTGTAGTTGAAATTCAAAGGTGCAAGCCAATCCTCTTCATTTGGCGGGTGCAACTCAAGCCATGCTTGAGTCGTTTCTTGAGAATTTTTCTTGACAGCATCAAAGAATTTTTTTCCATCAATATCGAATCCCTTTGATTGCAAATCAAGAAGTTCACATGCAAGAATGACTCCGGGGGCATCGTGTGTGAATAGAGGTTCTTTTGTCAATGAAGTTATTTTCTTGAAACATATTTTAGACAAATTTTCAAACCCTGAATTAAGCGCATGTGTCCAACGTAGTGTCCAATATGCGATTCTCTGAGAGGGGTGGTGGCTGTTCAGCAATCCAGGAATGAAGTTTTTCATAATTTCAAGTGAGGAAGATGGCTGGCCAGAAAGAGCGCATGACTTCACCAACGATGCCATGTAGTATGCCTCTTTTTTCATTCTTTCCTCTGAACTAACGCTGAGCTGCGACTCGACTTCGCTTGTTAGATATTGATGTGCTCCAATAAAATCACCAGAGTCCATTAAGAGTTCTGCGTGCAAAATCATTCTTCGCAATATGTCGTCTTCATGGCTTGTATTCTCTAGGAGGTATCTCTCAATCTCTTGTGCTTCTATGAAATTGTTTTGAGTGCCTTCTAAGGCTCTTGATTGGGCTTGTGCACCTAAGAATCTCATCTCTTCTTCACCCTTTTCGCCACTCAGATCGTATTCTTCAATGTGAGCGAAATCGAAGTAATTATCAGATTTTCCGATCAACAAATTCTTTAATTTCATCATTCTTTCCAGCCGAGGGTTAAACCCTCCAGCGATGAGTTCTTGTGCAATTTCCTTACATAATTCTGCCTGATTCTTCGCTCCAACGTGGTTTGAAGTACCAAGCATTGCAAGAGCAAAATCAAATTTGGTTGAATCCGATTTGAACCTTTCCAATGTAGCATTAATGTCAGTGTTTCTATGAATAAGCTCTGTCGCAGATTGGCCCTGTTTTGTTCTTGAGGTTTCCATCATATGGGAGAGCAATCGTTGCCAATCGCCCTCATTGAGTTTTGATAGACATTCTCTTATCGCTTGTGAGAAAAACACATCCACGTAATCTCGCAGATCTTGGGGCGAAATATCTGATAGGGATTTTAGGAATATCAGTGGCTTTCCGCTGTTCTTTAGTAAATTTTGAACATCAACATTCAAACTTTTTTGTCGGTATGGTGATTTAATAATGGCTTCAAAAATATCTGAGTTTCTTTGTTTATTCTTTCCAACTAACTTCCCTGTAAATCGATGATAAAGCATTGCTCCAAGAGCATCTGGATAACCAATCCAAGGATGTTCCCCCTTCGATACGACCCACATCTCATCGAAACGTAACTTGGTCCATTTTTCTCTCATAGAAGACAAGGCATTGGAGAGTTGTTGAATAATGGGTGTCAGCATATCTCTTCCAGATTCTAATGGACCAACTTGTTCAACAAAAACGTCGACATCGACACTTGTAGTGATTCGATTAGATACTGCTTCGAGCACAAGCGGGAGTGTGTCACTCCAAAACGCGAGGTGAGGATCTTTCACTTGCTTGTTTTTGTTCTTTTGATTAATTCGG
>Ga0233444_10003433_pt1 | contig 15747 bp, 19 predicted proteins | sample SI_124_October20_6_FD_182792 | JGI IMG/M metagenome (GOLD analysis project Ga0233444, IMG submission 182792) | Seawater microbial communities from Saanich Inlet, British Columbia, Canada - SI_124_October2016_10_MG | ecosystem: Environmental > Aquatic > Marine > Inlet | place: Canada: British...
GCGATTTGTTCTTGCATTTTTAGTCCTTTCAGTGACTAGTGATTCTTTCTATACTAATAAGCTATCAGGCTAGTCGGCACTTGTCAAGGGCTCAATTTATAAAAAAATGCGAATTATTTTGTAAATACTCTTCAGTTTTGGCAGATGGAACAAAATTCATATTAATAACAATTCTATTCTTTGCATTTGTAAAACTTGTTCCTGCATGGGCCCTTTTTGCATTAAACAACAACAACTGATTTTTTATACTTTGCACCTTTTCGCCAGTATCCTCAAAAATAGTATAACCATTGTTTGTATTTAAATATAAAATCGCAGTATAAACTTTAACATCATTTGGAATATCATTTTTAGGAAGATCACAATGAAAAGGACTCTGGATAATCTCGACACATGGAAATTGCATATTGACTTTCACTCTCAACAAACTGAGCGGAGAAAACCGCCAATTTATGGCACTAAAATGTGATAACCAGTTCATATCATAGACTACGGGTGGATTATAATAAACTTTTACCATCTGTTGATTGTGATATGTACGATCATCAGATACGACTCCGGTCTCTGGGCGAGATTTGATAGGATTGTACGTCCACTCAGTTTTTTTCCCACAAATAAATTTTTCTATGTCTACAAATTCTTCGTCATCAAGAAAATTTGGAATTACATACATATTATCAACTTTCATAAAATTAATTTATAGAATAATTTACCATCACATCTATATGTTGTCCAATGCGAACATTTGGACGATTGTTATTTGCATATATCGACCGGCGAATAGTAGTTCCATGAACTCTTATGTCCAGCCAATATTTTTCAATCACCTGATAAGAATTGCGTCTGTTGACTGTTTGACAACGGTTCTCAACTCTAGTAGCATTGTTTCCATTAGATTGATTGGCCCCAATGAAAGCCCCGATTATCGCCCCTGTGTTGCGATTTCTCACCTCACTTCCGCCGCGCAATGCAGAACCAATAATTCCACCGATGATTGCACCCTGCAAAACATTTGCATTATTAGTCAATGGAACGTGAACATTGTTGCAAACTAATTCGGGAACATTCTCATATCTTGTACTATATACAGGTTGTATTCCAACAATAGTTCCGGTTACTCTTTCTGCAGCCTGTACCGATAAACTTAGTGTATGAGAACACGCAGTCAATAAAGTTGACAGCGCTAATATTTTAATTGCAGTTTTTATCATCCGTCTTCTCCTATGTATGGGCCGTCAGAGTTAAACTCTGACGGACTCTGCATACTCTTTGGCATTCGTTTCATCAACAAAGAATTTCTTTGTGACAACAGATCTGCCATCTTGCGACCAAATACTATTTACTTCGGTCAATTTAACTTCAAACCCATAACAATGGTCTTGAAACACGATTGGTATTACTTTTGAGTAACACTTGTAATTTTTAGTTCTTTCTTTCATGCGGTCCTCATTACATCTAGTTTATGATAAGATTTGTATTCTTTCTCTTTAAATGAGTCGATTTCTTCCATCAACATCATCATGCGATTTTGGATAAAATAGTTAAAGACTTTTTTCATATCACCCACCGGAGACATTTCAAATTTGTCTAAAATTTCTTTTTTAATCCCTTCTGGTACATTTGTTAAATCAACTAAGGCCTCATTTCTTTTCCAACGCTCCAACATGTTTGCATCGCAAAAATCTTCTGGTGTTCTGGTCATGTCCATCCACCCTATTAGAAGTTTTTTTGTGATAGGTTTTTGTCGACGATTTTCCACAAATACCTCATCATCGCTGAGGAAATTTGGAATACCATCAGATTTATCGCCGCGAATGATATGTTCGCGAAGATATTTTACAGGGTTATCTTCCTGCAAATATTTTTTCTGCATCGGGCTATACTGCACCACATTAGGATACTTTTGCAATTGTTTAAAGTCTTTGTCACTAGACATAATCAATACTTTTTCGTGTACTGCATATGTCTGAGTCAAAACTGCAATAATGTCGTCCGCCTCGGCGCGATCCTGTTCGATAATTTTGTAAGGAAACACTTCTTTCAATTCGCGTTTGACATCATTCATTGTATTGAAAATCAAACTCCAATCTATTCCAGAACTTTCTCTTTCCTTCTTGCGAGAATACTTATAATATGGATATAAGTCTTTTCGCCAATAATTTTTATTATCGCAACAGATTACGATATTACCGTACTCGGCCGAAAATTTCTTTTTTATGTTGAGTATGCTCGTCAATATCATATGACGCACCAACATTTCATCGATTTCTGTGGTGCGTGGACCAACCTGTGTCATTAGATTGGATATGATAACTTGACTTAGGTCTATTAAAATCATAGTCTCTTCTCTATTTTGTTTATACAACTACTTATATCACACATCGCCATGCCTTGTCAACACCTTTTCAAAACTTTATATCTAGTCATGCAAATCTAAACCATCGAGAAAGTCAATCTCGTCTTTGTCGCCAAAAATAAATGCACATGTATCAACAGGAACATAATGCGTCATTTCCCCATCGCGAACGGGATATGTTGGATCATGCACAACACCTTCCAAAAAAGGTCTACAATGATACTCTGAATCTCGCCGCGAATAATCAACTGCTTCATTCATTTCTGTTTCATTACAACCCAAAACTAATACAGTACCAAAACCTTGCCAAGTTTGAGTAGACCATGTTTCCACAAGTTCTCTTATTTCCTCGTCATCCACTCGGGCGGCCTCTTGAATAAATGCATTTGTTGCATGACTGGCCTGGGCCATTGCCTTACCGGCGTTCAAAGAAGTCATGTCTGTTCTCATCAAAATATATAATATAGGGTTCATAGAGTTTCCTTTTTGTTGAACCATTCGGGGATTTTGCGTTTTGTCCATACCATACTGAATCTTTCCTGTTTAGTTTCATAAAACATACGGTATGATTTTACAGGGTTTTCGGGAAAAATGCACTCTGGATTTGCTTTCATTGCAAGTGGAAATGGAGTGAGGGTATACTTATACCCATCCTTGATATTTTTTGGAAGTTTACCTAATGCAGTACGCAATAGGGTGTCTGTCATATGGACTTTGCCATATCGGTATGTGTATTCTCTACATAGTTCTGTAAAATGTTCATAATGCCACATATAGTTGTTATCGCTCGCCATTGTCCACACGGTACATGGATGACCCATATGAACAGCCTTATATAAGACATTCTCACGACTATCGGGCAATTCCCAATATTTGACTAAAGTTTTACCGGATTTGGACTTGCGTCGAGTCTCTGTGCCATCTAACATGCGGTGGGCAGTAGAAAGCATTTGACCACTTTCTACTATCATTTTTACCACATGTTTGTCACACTGTAATTGGGCGGCAACTTTTGGGTCTTTGTCTAGTATGAAGATATTCACACAAAATCTCTCAAAGTTACTGACCGTGATGGGAATTTTAATTTCCGTAATGCTTTTGATTGGATTTGCCGGATGCGTTCCATAGACACGCAAAATGTTTGTCCAATTTCTTCTAATGTGTAAGATTTCTCTAAACCACCAAGTCCAAACCGCATCCGTACCACACGCTCTTCGCGGGGAGTGAGTGTAAGCAATGCAGATGTGATAGCAGATTTTCTTTCTAGAATCACGACATGTTCATCATCATCAACTGTCAATTCCACATCGTCTAAAGAGTCCATATCTTCTGACACATAGTCTTCGAAAAATTTTCGGTCTTTCATGTGGCTGTTTTTGAAAATACCAACTGTAGTCATAACGAATCATCCTCTCTTGTTACAATTAACTATACCACAAGAGGGGCCATGTGTCAAGTATTATTTTTTAGAGAATTAATGATTAAAAATTTCTTTTCATATCAACCCAATCACTTTCCCATATTTCTACTAATTCGGCACCTAGTACATTTTCAATATAATTCCGTTTTCTAGAATCTTTTTCCCAAACTTGCTGCGCTGTTTTAGAGCCACGTATTGAATCAGTCGCTTTATAAAATTCTGGATTTGCATGGTCGTAGTCACCATTATATTCGTACACTTTTACAATTTTTCCAAGATTATTTGATCTGGTTATTTGACAGCACCCTTGATTCCAATCACGTTTAACTCCATCAAATCTCCATCTTTTTCCGCTCGGGACCTCCCAAGACTTGCCTTCATCTTCGTCAGAGGTAGAAATTCCATTGTATTTCAACCACTCCAAACAACCAATAGAAGATTTTGGCAGATCACAAGAATTTCTAGGTACTATATGACTAGAATCGCGTCCCAAAGCTTTGTAGACTTCTTTATATACCATATTCTGAAACTGCATACTTTTAGTCGTACCTTTAGATCTCTGATATTTTTTATAAACAGGATAATTAGGGTGTTCTGGATTGGATATGCCAACAAGTTCGTTATTTACAATAGTTCTTAGACCATTGCAAAGATCGCCATTATATCTTTTGCAGTCAAAACAGTTTGTCTGGTGGCAACCACCAGATATGTCAATATTCTTAGTTTTTGACACCATATTTGGAAATCGATCTGCATATTTTAGTTTTTTACAACAGGTACATTTTATCATTAGTTGTTTCGGACGGCGTATATCAAGTCCATAATTTTCGAGAATATTCATAAAAAGACTCCTATTTTCATAGGATAATTATATATGAATATCTCTTATATGTCAAGTATTATTTTTAATTTTTTTTCAGTTCGTTTTTGAATTCACTAAAACTTTTTTCTTCGCCCACATTTGCATATGCTCTGAATTTTCTAGGGTTTACTTGGCCTGGAGTTTTATGTGTCATTTTCTTTGCTTTTGCGAGATTACCCATACCCTGCATCGCCCGATATCTAGCATCGCCTCTTTCAGTAACTTTTGCAATATCTTTAAAAACTCTACTCGTATCACGGTCTAGTTTTTCCATTGTTCTTTGATACTTTGGAGAATTTCCAGTAGTTTGCATCATTTTTTCTAATTGTGTATGCATGTCTATGATTTTCTGCATCTCGGCTTGCAGATCACTGACAGCTTCTTTTTGTTCGGGTGGGATTTTTCCATCATCACCATAATACCTAAATGAATCTCCAACTTCTCTTTTTGAGTACGTCCACTGTTTTTTTGCTTTACGGTGAAAACCTTCTGCCTCTTTTTTAAATTTCACATACTCATTACCACGATCTTTACCAGCGGATGGAATCGTTGACTTCTGCACGAGTCCAACATGTTTGTCTGTCATTTTTTCGATTTGATCTAGGATTTTATGCAATCCCTTGTCAATCAATCCGGTCGTCCAAGGGAACAATTTAGAAACAATACCCTCGTTGAGTTCATCAGAGGCATTCAATTCTTCGCGCAATTCTTTAAAAGTTTTCATTTTTCTTTCCTTTTTATCTTTATTTATAATAGTGCCATTTTGCAGATATAATAAGAGTCCACTATATCAGATGTGGGGTTGCCAATCTTTTCAGACCTAATGACAAGTTCTTCCTGCAAATTTCTTGAAGTTTCTTGTAAAAATGATTCATACATTTTTTCTTTGTTTGCATTTCCCTTTCCGGTCGCAAACTTTTTTATAACTGTGGGAGGCAACAACTTATACTCTATTTCAGACTGCCACATTTTCCATTTTAACAATCCGGTATTCTCTGCGATGTGAAACACTTTACCTTGCGAGCCATAACTATAATCTTCTAACGCGACATTTTCAATCTCATTTGATATGAGAATATCCATAGCCCAGTCAGATATAAAGTCGTACCGTTCTTCGGCTATAGAGTATTTTTTTATTTGTAAAGAACCTTCGAGATTTTTATACTTAAAATCTTCATATTTTTTCTGTGTGGCGAGGAAGAAAACTTTACAGTTTGCAAACTCAAAATCCTTTTCCTCGCCTGTGTATATACATACCGCTGGGCATGTTAAACTATAATCAATTCCGCCTATTCTTCTAACCATTCGTCATCATCCATATCAACCTCTTCACCTATATTTAGGTAATCTTCAAGAGGCTCTCCGCATATGGGACAAAAACGAATATCTTCGCTGTTATGCGTTTCGATAGAAAATTCTCCGGCGCAAATATTACAACCTATCATTTCCATTTAAGTATCCTTTATATAAATTCATCATATATAGGATACTTAATTTTTTAAAAAGTGATTTCACACTCCCCACCTTGACATGCGACCGCACCCATTGTATCAATATCTGTAAACTTTTTAGTTTCCAATTGCGAATTGAAATCAATCGGAGAAAGATTTTGTTGAATCTTTGTCCACTTATGCAGCAAGAAAACATCCTTGAGACAATATTCAGCTTCTTTGGTGCTACCCAAGAAATAGTTATCTGCAAACTTTTTAAATCGGCGAATCCACTCTGCCCGCAAGTCAGAAATTTCACCCCGATATTCAACAGACATTTGTGCGATCGATGTTGCTTCCCACAAGTTATTAAAACCCTTGCGAGTATCGACAATCAACCCCGCAGCAAACATTGCGCCGCGGCCATATTTTGCAACGATCTCATCTTCTTCTAAGACCTCTGTCATAGGGGCCTGATGGTAATCTTTGTCGCCAGAACCAGACAGAAATGAAACGCCTGCGAAATATTCTTTATTTTCGAACAGATAATCTTCTACTTTACTCCATTGCGATGCCGGTACTGTAACAGTATTAGAAACATTATGACGAACTGTCGGATCGGCACACAATTCAACATTCGTACCATGCTCAACCCAATTCTGTTGAACAAGTTGTACCTTTTCCAACAAATCAGTTCCAAACAGATCTTCTTTATACAACGATCCTCTTGGCGAAATTACAGGGAAACCAATACAATAGTCTGTGCGGCTAGTCGACCAGACACTTTCTTCGACCATGTAAGGATTTGACTGGGCGATCAACTGAGCAACTTCTGCATCCTTGTTCATTTGCACATGTCTGATATATTTCGGAGAGTGTTCCGCATGAATACCAGATGCAGTCTGCAATAACACAGATGCATTGCCAGACGGTTTGACGCATGTTGTTCGTGCTGCCTGATTAATTCCGATCAACTGGGCAAGTTCTTTATTGACTTTTTTGACAATTTCCGCACCCTGTCGCTGAACATCTCCGTCTAATAGAATATCTGGATTATTCATCCAACCAGTTACCGACACACCAAGCAACGCTTCGCGGGCAAATATTTTCTTCGAAGTTTCTGAAAGATATTTAAAGTCTGTATATCCTGCCTGCAACGTCCCTAGAATTGCACCAGCGCGACAGGCTTTAAAGAACTCTTCCTTAGTGGTACACTTACCACCATTGATTTCGGTGAGGTTACACCCCTGCCAACCGCTCTCGCCGTCTATCTGTGGATACATACCAATTTCGACACATGGATTTGTGGTGTGTTCTGTGTTATCTACAAAGTAAAATCCTGGCTCTCCGAATTCTTTGATAGATTTCATGCAATTAGAAAATTGTTCTTTAGTAATCTCGTCCCGCACAATGACTGCTGAGTTATTTGATCGACCTCTTTGTGGATTTTCAATAAACCAATTACCAGTTTTGGCAACCATCATTTCTTCGTCATCGGGAGAAAACAAACAGATAGTCGCAGAGCGCCTCACACCACCTGCTAGAACGGCGTCAGCGGCGTGCATTGATATATCATAAACGTGTATAGGTTGTAGTCTTGTATTGCCTGCTAAGACTAAGGATTGCAATAAGTGTTCAATCTTATCAAGGGCCTTGCGGAGCGGTTCTGGGCCTGGGGCCTTAAATCCACCAGAAATTTCAGCGCCCTGTGGACGAATTTCTGCCAAATCAAAGTATACCTTTCGGCCTTCAAATTCTGGAAAAGTTCCCCCACCAACAAAATAAGATGACATCAGAACACCAAGAGCGTCTGCCCAACCCTCAATCGAATCTTCCACTTTCCAGCCTTTTGCTTGTTTTTTGCGCTCACTGATATCTGGAATTTTTGCAACATGGTGTTTTTGTACGGAGAAACCCGCGCCGGCCCCACACAACAAAATATAAAACAATTCTTGAAAATATGCCGCACGATCTGCATAGGAAGATGTGCAGTTATACATACGCATCTGATGTTTCAGTAGTTGATCGCCGCCAAATTGTAATGCCCTCTGAGCACCCAATGTATATTGCAATTTATATGCGGCCTCTGCCTCATCAATCAATAAATTTAATTCCGGTGACATTGTATGTTTGTAGTAACCACGATGCATATTCATGACTCGCGTGACCGATTCATCCCAACTTTCGTATCTTTCTTCATCTTCTAACCAGCGCGAATATGACTCATAAAATTTTGCCTGAGACATCACATTTCTGGCATCGGAATCCTTAACAGTATTGACTAATTTTAACATCTATTTTCCTCTTTTTTGTGGGTAATTTAACATCTTTTCCAAGATGCGAGTTTGAGTCTTGCCTCTAAACTTTTATGGGTGTTTCTACTTATAATGCTCTGTAATTCCGAACTGCCAATTCCCGACATAATAACATCATTTATATCCTTTTCTTTAATCTTTTCTGGCCATACAAACACCGAAAATCCGGTATCAATAGCACTTTCGATTTTTTTCACTATCTCTTTATTTCGGGGCTCATTGTCGTATATAAAAACTACATCATAGAAGTCTTTAAAAAACGATTTATCTATATCACTGCCAGCCATTGCGACCGCATTATCTAGGAAAAGAGAATCAAATGGACCCTCTGTAACGAAAGTTGTTTTTGTTGGGTCCACCCTATCCAAACCATAGATTTTTGGGACATCTTTTACTTTGATTGTAATATATCGCATTGAATTATTCGGATCCAAACTACGACCTTGCAGTGCGATTAATTCACATTTTTCATTAAAGAATGGTATGACAATTCTTTTTTCGTTTCTAGGTATCTTATGTCCTTTCGAAACCTTATCGACCACCATTTTGAAATCAGGCGTATGATATAGCATATCGAGTTTGGGCAAATGGCGGCCGACACAGTAAATTTTACTCGGATGTGTTTCTGGTAATTCAGACACCCTTTGACCGTATTCAAAAGTACATTTCGTATTGAATTTTGGAGTGAAGTCAAACTTATATTCGACTTCTTTATCTAGTTTTTCTGGCGAATCTGTATTTTTACCATGTTTCCACTTTTCCATAACATATTCTTGGTAGAGAGAAACATTTAGCTGTTTCATAAGCGCGGCGAAACCCATACTTGCGCCACAATTATGACACATGTATCGAAACTTACCTTTCTTTTCATAAATAAATCCCCGCATTTTATACTTCTGTTTCTGCGAGTCGCCACAGATAGGACACCGGCAGTTATACAGGTTTTGTTTCTTCTCTGTGAAACCTTCAAGTTGTGGGGAAAGTCTTTGAATATAGGCCTTGTCAATATATAGCATCACGATTCCAATTTAGTACATTAGACCAATATATACTATCTAGGTTGTTCTGTCAATACCTTCTCTCAAGAAATCATAAAAAAATGGGCAACGGCAGCAGAAATCGCTGCAGCGAGGACCATCCAAAAGGCCTTTTGAAAAATGGCGGCGGTACGACCATTCTCTTCTACGCGAGAGGTGATTATGTCTAATTTCTCTGAAAACTTATTCATTCTTTGATATGCGGATTCGTACTTCGATTCCATCGCAAGAATTTTTTCTTCTGCTCTGGCGATTGATATCATTGCATCAGATAGTCTATCTATTTTTTCTTCTATCCGATCGAGCCGCGCGGCACTATTGGGAGCTTCCATTCTTGTTATTCCTCTTGATTATTTTCAGGCTCATAATAATTTTTATATTCCACAATAATAATTTTTTGTTCACCAATATATCGTTTCATGTCGGTTACAGTCAATGATAAATTCTCATATGAATCCTCGTCAACTGCAAACAAAGCTATACTCTTACCCTCGGACTTCAATTTTTCAACAACACTATCATAATTGTCCGGTGTTACTACTATAAATTCAAAATCTTTCCATACAACATTTGCCGGCATTTCTAGGTTAAGTGGTAGTTTCTCAACCAATCTTTCTTCTACTATCACCCGCGGCTCGGGTGTCAATGATGAACAAGCACCTAAAAATAAAACAGTACTAAACAGTATAATATATTTATTCATTACTCATTTTCCATAATCTCGTTTAACCCAGCTTTCAAATCATTTTGTATCGCTCTATTTATAACATTTTCGACTAAAGTAGGTTTATTCTCTGCAAGAAATCCCAAATCATGTTCTGAGAGTTTGTCCCTTAGTGAAGTCACTTCTGCCGTTAGTACTGCGCTTTTATCTTTTATCCTTTTATTTGTCTCTCTAACTTCTACAATATTTTCATTGAGTCTCACAATCTCTGCATTTTTGCTAGTGATTGCGTCTGCATATTTTGAATTATTTATCTTCAGTGTGTCTATATTATTTTTCAATCTATCAATGTAAAAGTAACCACCAGTAATGGTGGCTGCAAGTGCTAATACCAAATATATTTTCATTCCTTTAAACACAGATAAAAAAAACATAATACGAGTCCTACAAATCCCTCTGCATAATTACCATGCTTCCATGAGTCGCGTCCTGCAAAACAACTTTGGCCTTGGGATTCTTTTTAATATATTCGCGGATTTCTGTTGCATCTTCCCTACGAAGAAATTTATCCCACCTCGAATATTTTTTCTTGCCTTGTAAAAATTTATTATACGAATCTGACGGAACTTTAAATCCTTGCATCCCAGCGAAAGTAAATGGTTTCTGTACGAAATTTCCTAAGTTACTACCATCTCCGACCGCATTTGCAATTTCTTCTGACAACACGATACTTTCATGTCCCTTCTCTTCGATCAAATTAATATGATTGATCAAGATATTTTCCATAAGAATTTTGTCAGATTCGACTATCTCATCGCTTTCGCGTAGTAATGCGAGAGCGGCAGCGTAACTGGCAATTCTCGAGCGGCCGCCCGGAAATCTTTGCAACAGTCTTTTAATATTAAAAATGATCTTGTGAAAAATCGTGTAAGATTTTTTTTCCAAGGTAGTTTTAAGATCAGTAGTTTTTTTCAACTGTTTGCCATCGGCGTCGACCACACCTGTCTTATAGGCATCCGTATCTCTCCAATCAGAGGTAAGTATTTTTATAAATCTATACGCAAGAAACGCATTAAAAACGGAAGCCATTAAATTTCTCCTAGGGCCGTCAAAATTTTTTCATCTAGTTCGATATCACCGGTCTGCATCGTTTTGCCATTTATACCATTTATTATTTTTGGTAGTTTGTGTAAAAAATGCAAAAAACTCGCAAGTATGTAGTGTTGCTTCTCTTCTATTTTTAAAAAAAGTATTCTACTACATGCATCATTACCTAAGACATTAAATAAAACTACCAGATGATTTATAACCAACCGCTCTTTTAAAATATCTTTAGTGTGATATTTATGAAAGAGTCTCTTAACATACTTTATTCGTTTCATATCATCTAAAAATTCGTCCATGCTATGACACTGTGGATTGTCATAATATTTCATCTGGTAATTGAAAACATTAGTTTCGTTCAAATTGTCAAAGGTATTCATTATTACTCATTATTATTTAAAGTTTAGTCGTCGGATTTTTTCTTTGCAACTTTTTTCTTTGCTGCAGCTGCAGGTTTGGGTTCAGGTGCGGCATCAACATTCAACGCTGCAATCCTGTCTTTAAGCATAGACTTTGTTTTATAAAGCTCGCCAGTTTTTTCGTTGACCCAACCCCTGTTGGTTGCAACTGCATTTTTCATCCATCTTGCGGGTTTTGCCCATTTTGGTAAATCTGTCATTTTTATTTTCCTTATTTATTTACAAGCGCGGCGATTTTCTTTGCGCGGGGTTTATTGTTATACTTTTCCATTGCCATTGCTTCGACTTCTTTTGCAATTTGTGCGTCTGTATATTTAGGATTCATTTCACGCACGATTTCAGACATCTCTTTCGCATCTTGTTTGTCAGAACTCTCAATAAGTCGATTAATATCTTCAGCCATTCCGAAATAGTCTTTCACTTTTGTTGTCGAACCCTTGCCCGGCGTTGCAAGTCCTTTCCGACGATTGGCCAATTTTCTGTTTGCCTTTTGTTTGATTTTATCCAATTTTGCAAATCTACTATTGGTTTGACTTGGAGAGGCCTTATCTGTAACAGCACCATCTACAACTTTGGAACTCACATCATCTGCTCTCTTCAAAGTATTTTTCTGTTGGTCTCTGTCTTTTAGAGCAGCCTTATTATATCTTTTTTTCATATCGCTTGAGATTTCAACTAGTTTAACACCGGCAGCACGCAAAGTTGCCGCGTCCTCCGTTGAAATAGATTCTCCAAAAAATCTAATTCCCAACATTCTTTCTGCTGGTTTCTTACCGATATGTTTTTTCAAAAGCATTGCGACATAATCTCTAGGGTCTGTATCCATGTTATCGACATAAGATTTCAGTTTATCTGGATGACCAGTCTTTAAAAGATTTGCAACTCTCATAAATGTATTTTTGTCCATTCCACCGTTTTTCTTTGCATATGCCTCTAATTCTGCAGCGGCCTTTTCCATAGACAGGGCCCCAACCATTTCGTCCATATTTTCATTGGCCATTTTTTCTGCGCGTTTCGAAATATCAGACAGATTTTTCTTGGTCGAACTCATAGTTTTTTTCTTTTTATTTCTATCCATATGCGCCGCGTATTTTTTCATATCGACTTTGGGGGCCTTTTCATTAACAGATTCATCAAAATCACCGGCATCCGAATCCTTTTGCATATTGTCCCATCCGTCAAACCAACTAGTACGGGCTTGTCCTTTTTTCTTATATGGGTTATCTTTCCGTTTTTCGCGGGACATCCAAGCATCATTACCTTGTTTTTCCCAATCTTTCCAAGTCATTTTTTTGGCGTTCATTTTACCATAAGTTTCATCTACTGATTCATCCCAAGGTGCCTTTGTCAAAGATACTTTACTTTTAGGTTGGGCATCTTTATCTGCCTGTACGAATGCACGGTATCGGACTTTTTCTTTAGAAGACATTCCAGGCTGGAATGGTGTTCTAAGTGTATTGGCGGTCACTGCATTTACATTATCTGGGAGCGCCTTGCGGCCACGGGCGCGTTTACTCGGAGTTTTCTGTCCAAGTTTTGCCTCATCAACTTTCATATCAGTAACTTTACCCTTTTTGAGGTGACGAACAACTTTCTTGCCGTTCTTATCTTGTAAAGTTACGATATGACCACCTTTTGGGTGGACTTGTCGAGAAATCATTTTTAAACCTTCATTAATTTCTAACTCTAAGGATTCTTTAGTTGGTTTTTCATGACCCCAACCCTTATCCTTTAGATCAAGATGATCTTCATAAGAGGTTGTCATTCTACCTTTACCAGTTTTCGGATCATACATCATATGATCTTTATAATCATTTTTTTTTTCGTCTATTTGTATTTCTTGTTGGTACATAGAAGGACGCAAAAAATTATCCAATGGTGAAATTTCTGTGCTCTCTTTTTGCATTTTCATCAAACCGTCCAGAACCGCCGCCATTGTATGATATGGGCCTTGGTGGGCGCTACTTGTACTACGTCCGGTATTTCCAACTTTACTTTGGAATTTGATATGAAAATATCCGGCCTTATCCTTAACAACTTTAGGTGCGGTCGCTCCCATGGCATTTAAGGCTTTTTGTACTTTGGCAAGATCGCGAGTGTCCATTACATATTTGTTGCCAAGTTCGTTCAAGACCTCTTCTTTACGCAATGACGCCAAATCGCTACCGTCAATTTTGCCATTTTTGTTCTTGTCGATTTTCTTTTGTTTCGGAGACAACTCTTCTTCTTTTGTCTTTTTGCCGTAGGTTGCATTGATTTTGCCGTAACCACCTTCGGTTTTCATTTTTTTCTTACCGTAACCCTCTTGATTTAGGGACTCTACGAATGCTCGTTCCTCTGCGGTCAGATTTTGTTCATGTGTCATAGGTTCGTTTTCCGTTTCCAATTCTTCGATGTACATATTTAATTCATATGGCACGCTACCACCCCTATTATATACTTGCACATTAAGTTGTTTTTTTACTGGTTTACCACCTTTGGTGACAGTAAGATTATGTGAGTTGGTCTTACCTTCAGATGGTTTTCTTGGGCCCATCGAAACCTTGTCCATCACATCATCCATATCGACTTCATAACCGCGCTTTTTTGCAACATCGTATGCATGTGACATTGCATCAGAATACGATTTATGCATAATTGTGTAATCAGATTTTGCCTCATTTTTAGGTATGGTCATCTCTCTAGCTTCCTTTTTCATTATTTTATGCGCTAAATTAACTAATTTTTCTAATGGTAGTTTGTCCATTTTTTCTTTATTTGCATCGTTGACTTTAGAATAAATCTGTGTTATCATTGAGGCAGTGAACATATCAACCAACGTACCTTTAATTTTTGTTGCGGATTTTTCATCAACAATCTTTTGTAACTGTGGGATTAAACTCGCCTCTGATATCAAGTCAAAGTCAACAGATTCTTTAACTTTGGTTGCAAGCTTTACTCTGGTATATGATAACTCATCACCCACTTTAATGTCAACTGGTTTATCATCATCGGTTGCAAATTTTCCTATTCGAATAACTTTTGAACCGGCATTCTTTTTCATCATATCAACAGCTTTACTTTTATCTTTAAACTGTCCTATGACCTTGTTCTTAGAACCCTTTTCTAAAACTACAAACATACCTTGACTTTTTGCTTCATCAAGTTCAACAGATTCTTTATGTACAGAATATTGCGGTCCATCATCGTATGGAAAAGGTTGTTTGTCTAAATGCCTTCCAACAGAACGTGGGACAAACATCCCTGCGCGCTTTTTGCCTAGGACTTTTCTAGTTGTTTTTACTAAATGATGTCCATCTGGTCCATCGCCGTAGACCATAAATTTCATACCAGCTTCTTTGCTATCATGCACACCGTCAGGCAAAATTCTGTTATCAACCCAAACTGATAGCCAAACGGGGCGATCCCCTTCTTTCATTTCATCAAGATCAACAGATTCATTCATTTTCAACCATTTTGCATCTGTTCTCTTTGGAGCACTAAAATCAACTTTGTTCAACCATTTATTTTGAAATTTTGAACCGCCGTGTGCAACATCATATCCAGAAGCATACATATAATCTTTTATTTTAAGTGCCAGTTCTTCGATGCGTTCATAAAGGTTTTCTACTGAACGTCCATACTTTTTCGATAAAACGACACTATCATCACCATAGTCTAATTCATGTTCTATAGAATCATACCAATCATTCAATACTCTATACAAATCTTTTGGAGTCATTTTTTCAAGCGGAAGTCTGCTAAATCTAACCAATCCATTAATCTGACCGCCTAGTGGTCGTACTTTTTGCACTAAGTTATCAATCAATTTTAATTTTTTATCTATTTGTTTAGATATTTTAACTTGTTCTGCATTAAGTTTTTTTGCAGGATTTCCTTTTGCAGGCGACCCTGTTGCGCCCGGCACCAATTGTTTCATAGTGTCCATAAAACCTTCATCAACAGATTCACTCATTTTCAACCATTCTGCATCTGTTCTCTTTTTAGCGGGAAAACCTATCTTTGCCATCTGACCGATTCCCTTAACATTATATCCAGAAGCCCACATATAGTCACTCAGTTTAAATCCTACTTCTTCCCAAAGATCATAAAGTTTTTCTGCTGATTGTGCATACTTTTCATTATCATCTTCAGAGTCGT
>Ga0233444_10003436_pt1 | contig 15737 bp, 17 predicted proteins | sample SI_124_October20_6_FD_182792 | JGI IMG/M metagenome (GOLD analysis project Ga0233444, IMG submission 182792) | Seawater microbial communities from Saanich Inlet, British Columbia, Canada - SI_124_October2016_10_MG | ecosystem: Environmental > Aquatic > Marine > Inlet | place: Canada: British...
ATGCACCTTGGATGGCTGTTACAACTGCAGCAACGCTCGCTGGAGCGGTTGTAAAAGTATGCGATACTGAATTTGTTCCATCCGAAACTGTTAATTTTTGTCCTGCCAAATCAGCAAGCCCCGTTGAAGTAAGCCCAGTCAATGATTGAACTTCTACCACAGATGCTGTGCCTGTAGTTGTTTTGCTAACAGTTAGCGAACTAGTGCCAAAATTTATAGCGCCACTCTCACCCAAAGTAAGGCTTTTACCTGCTAGATTTGCAAGACCAGCAGCATCAAGCCCAGCAACACTTTGAACTTCAGCAGCAGAACCTGATCCAGTGGTAGTTTTTGTCACTGTCAATGCACTAGAAATATCTGCAGTGCCTACTTTCAATGAAGAGTTAGCTGGGAAAGTTGAATTACCTTTTAATATAGAAAAGTTCACACCATCTGGGCGAGAAACTGTTAGAACTCCGGCTGAAGCCGATACTTCATATTTACTGTTAGCTCCCGATACATCACTATCAATTGCCATTGCAGTAGCAATAGTTGTCGCTGTGTCTTGGGCTGAAACAAGAGTTCCAGAATTTAAGGTCACACTAGTTTCAAAAACACCGTCTCCATCCTCATCTGCAACTAAATCAATTGTAATTTCTTCAGAGTTAGCATCGACAATTGTTCCTGGAGTAATAGTTAAATTTGTACTATTTCCTAACCTGTCGAGTGTGACAATATTATTAAATTCATAAACAGAGTTAATTTTACTGCTGGTAGAACGCGTAAATGAGAGATTTTCGACACCCAGCGGATTACCTGATTGAGTGCGATTGTATGAATTCAAAGCTTCATTAATTTTCACTTGAGTATGAGCAAGAAAATCTTCACGGGTAATATCTGGTGAAGAACCATCAATATCAAAGTCAGGAATATTTTCTGATACAAAGCTATCAGTCCCCAACAAGTCAACCTCAATTGCAGTATCCAAACTACTAACTGCGCCATCAGCATCAGTACGTTTCAGATCAATTTTAATCTTGTCATCTAGATTTTGTACAATCTGTAACTTTCTATCATCACCATAAGCGGCATTGACTGACCGCTCAACCTCTGCGGCTAATTGAGTTGCATTATAGGTACCAGGCCTAATGTCAATACTTACCGGCTGGTCACTATCATCAACATTTAAAAGAAGAAAATCTTTGCCCCAATATACGTCACCACCTGCATTACCGCCTTCACGAGTAGCTTTGAATTCAAGAGGGTCGGTAACAATCTCAACAAGCTTGTCTCCCTCTTCACCAAAGTCGAACGATGTTTGCTCTCCCTTAATTGTAGCAGGAGATGATGGAATTAACTTCTGCAAATCATCAAGCTTATAAAGTGGCGACCCTTTACCTTCAAGGAAGTAGTTATCATCAGGTACAGTCGTTGTCTGACGTCCAAACCTATCTATGAAAACCTGATTGCCTGCATCATCAACCGAACTAACTAGATCAGGATCAATGATTTGGTCATTAATGACCAAGCGAGTATCGTATTTATTTGTTGGATCATCTGCAGACGCTGATTGTGTTTTAATAAAATACACTGTTGCGATTGTTGGATTGCCCAAATCATCAAAGATTGTAATAGATGTTGAATTTGTAAACGTGGATGGATCATCAGGGTTAAATGTATAACCGTCAGAAAATTGAGCTTGATCCGTAACAACCTCTGAAGAAGCAGGCACGTTCACTCCAAGATTAATAGTACTCGTCGCTTGTGGGTCACCAGATGTAACTGGTAGCTGCAAAGGAACAGCACTATCAAGGTCTTTAGCTGTCACAGATCCATCGTTATTCACTGGATATGTGAGTAGATACTGACCAGCTGAGTCCACAACATATCGATCATTATCAACGTTCAACGATCCATTACGAGTGTAAACTGTTTGTGCAGAGGTCAATGAAGGTTTAAGAGCAAAGAAACCCTGGCCAGAAATCGCCAAATCCAAGGCATTTAGTGAAGCAGCAATGTTACCCTGAGTAAACTGCTGCTTAACACCTTTCAAAATTGCACCTGATCCAAGTGAAGAAGAAGAGTTCTGCAGAGGTGAAGTCGCAAAAATATCACCAAATTCAACTCGGCTCCGTTTAAAGCCTGTTGTTCCAACGTTTGCAATATTGTTGGAGGTTGCTGAGATATCTGCCGAAGATCCATTCAATCCGGTCAAAGCGGTATAAAATGACATTAGTTAGTCTCCTATGATACAATTTATTATTCAAAAGTTCAGTTCAATTGAGTTGTAAAATAATCAGCCCTAGCGGAACCTTGCCACATCAGCTGCTCGAACTTCGCCGTAATCACGAACATCAAGCATGACACCTGTAGTAGCGTCACCAGTTGATGCAGAAAGAACGTCAGCAAATATGCTCGGAGTGAGTGTTTCCATACCTTTGCCAAAATCAACATGCGCTTCAATGCGAACAGGTTCACCACTGTTAAGGATATCTTCAGGGATATCTTCCCATGAGAACCCAACAAGTCCTGAAGCTTGAGCACCAAGTTCAACCGAATGTAACATTGCGCCAGCTTTGTCAGTAAAGGCGAGGCTAGTGACACCTGACGCTGATGGCAGATCGAGCATTCCATGGATTTCGCCTTTGTTATCAGGGCGTGCATAATTTCCTGGAATCATCACTGAATTACCTAGCATATTTGAGGCGGTTGCAATTCGAAACTCTGACAGAGTTTCGGCAAGGCCATTCAGCGTCTGGTTCATATCAGTAATACCTGTTACGGTAGAAAATTGCGCCATTTGTGCAATCATGTCTGTATTTTCCATAGGCGCAAAAGGGTCCTGGTTTTGAAGCTGAGTAGTCATCAGCGTCAAAAACTCTTCCTGACCTAGCTGATCATTGTTAGCTGGAGCTGCATCATCACTAGATTTCACACCAAGCTTATCCAAAATTGAATTCAGCGAGTTTTGGGACGATGTATCAATTGTACTCATTTATTCGGTCTCCGTTTCTATTTGCCCATGTTGATTGTACGCATCATCAGAGCGCGTAAGGTTGTTACAACTTCAATATTATTTTGGTACTGGCGGCTTGCCTCAATCATTTCTACGAATTCTTCTTCGACATTAACTGCCGCACTATAGACGAAACCTTTTTCATCAGATTTTGGGTGGTCTGGCATATAAATACGCTCAGGCTTCCTATCTAGCTGCGTTACACCAACAACCTGTGTTGTTGACATGCCACTATCATTCACGCGATCCGCAAAACGGGTTTCGAAAATAGGCTTCATTGAGCGATAGGCTTCGTCTTCAGTACTTGCGAGATTTCCAGCATTTGCAAGATTACTGGCAATAGTGTTAAGGCGCACCATCTGCGCTGCCATTGCGCTCCCAGAAATATCAAATACGTTTTTGATTTCAGCCATTACTCGCCCCTGATTGCCGACATAAGGCCGGTAATGCGGTTGTTAAGAAACGTAAGTGATGTTTGATAACGCATAACGTTTTCAGAAAATTCCATCTGCTCAACATTTAACTCAACTGTATTACCATCCAGTGATGGATTTAATGGTTGGCGATAAAGAACCTGGTCAGGACGTGCGTTCACCGCCATTCTGATATGACGTGCGTCGGAACCATCCATGGAACCGTGGCCAGCTGCCCGTTTAATCTCGTCTTCGAAATTAATGTCACGCGCTTTAAAATTTGGAGTTGCTGCGTTAGCAATGTTCGACGCTAAAATATCGTTACGTTTAGAGCGCAAAGATAAGGCTGCCGCATGCACTTGCAGATAATCGCCAATTCCTTTCATCGTCTTACCTCTATATAGTTACGTGTAACGGTTATCGATCTCAGCTTTTCCGCCCTTTTCAAGAGGTAAAAAACATTAAAAGAAACCTTCGATTGGTCTGGAATTTGCAATAAGGATGCCAAATATAACGGCAAGGATAAAAAAATGGCTAGAACGACATTATCGAATAGCGCGGGTCCCGGCTCTTCAACGCCATTGGCACCACAAACAATTAAAGTACGCGATGCAGTTATCGCGAAATGTGATGATCAGTCACTTGATGAGATGAATGAGTTCGTAAAGGGGCTTCTTGACCGCGAAACAGATGAACTGAAGCGCCTGGGCATTCTGGCTGCTCGCGTTTATATCCTGCGCCAGCGCATAATGGCGTTAATGGAGTCAGGAGCTCTAAAAACCAGCGATAAAAAACTCGATTTTATCGATCCTGCGCCTGTACCAGCAGATGACGATATTGATGGTTTTGCCGATCTTGAAGATGACCTTAATGACACCAGTTGGATGCGAGTCCGGATTATTGAGAATTGTGAAGTTAACGGAGTGCGCTTTCCAAGCGGTGTTGTCATTGACGTTCATACTGACGATGCCACTAAATTAATTGAGTATGGAAAAGCCGAATTACAAGAAACGGATGTGGATGATAAACCATTCCCAGACATGAATGATGATCTCTCGGACATGACTGATGTGCTGGACGATGCATCAGATGAGCTTTCAGATATACCTGAAGATCAATCAGACATATCAGATGAGCTGACGAGCATAATGGATGAACCGGCAGACGCGCCTGATGAAGCTATGGCCGACGATGGTGAAGGAAATGACGACGCCGCCACAGCCGATATGCAAGCTGATGATAATGCAGACATGCTGGAAAAAGATGTAAGCGATGATAACATCATGCCTGACGACATGCCTGATGACATTGATCTGACAGCGCCAATTGCCGAAGATATTGATGGTCAGGATGACGATGAAGACAATCCAACTAGTGATGTAGCAGATAATGAGGCGATTGCTGCGGCTGTCGCTGATAAGATGCCAAAGCCTAGCGCGTCGTCACCAGATGGAGAGCCTGTTGAAACATCCGAGTCTGACATTCTTGCTGGCTTGGAAGAACTGGGTGATCTTGACGAAACTGAAACAGAGTCAAGTGACCGTAAAAAGGATAGCTGACCAAGGTGGCGCATGCATTAAATTATACAGGGTTTTGTACCATAGCTGCTGGACTGTTTTTGGCACTTTCTGGTTGCAAAGACATGTCCCGATTCAAACAGGAAACCTTTTCATGCGGCCTGAATAAAGCTGGAATTTTTGAAGTCGTAGTCAGGTCAAACAAATCTGGCGATGATGCGATTGTAACAACCAAAAACGGCGAGACGCGTATGCCCATTACGCAAAGCAGTGCCAGTTTGATTACGATTGCTGATGCGCAGATGAAAATCGTGATCGACAGGCATACAAAGAGCCTAAATGTAACAATGGATAAAACAATGTATCATCTTGAATGCAAAAGTAGCATTTTCAAGATGTAGCCTTGTGCGTTAGGTTATTTTGATTTTCCGTGAAACCGCACGATGGCATCAACATCACCCGCAGATAGCTTTGTTGCTTTCATGATCGCTTCGGCAGACGCGCCTTTACGTGCCATTTCAATCGCTTTTGAGGTGCCAACCTCACCGCGAACATCATCTGTCAGACGCAAAATGTCCTCGCGCATGGTATCAAATGTAGCCCCATGATCGGTTATCATGTCACCTAGCTTTGATATATGTCCGGCAAGGCGTGACATGGTTTGATTTTGAACGTCCAGTTGCTGTGCCTGGTTTCGAAGCGCCTCATCAAATTTTTCTGACAATTTCCGCTGTTCGGCCTGCACCGAAAGGCTTCGCCACACAACAACACCAAGCATGATTGCAACTGTCAGAAGGACAATGCCAGCAGGACTTATGACAAAGGATAAAAACATGTTCAGACTGTGCATAGTACCGCCTTCTCTTTTCCGTCAGCTAGCAATTCTGGCTTTCAGTGGCTAAATCGATTTATCAAGTGATTTGCGGATATGCTTTCCTAAATCATCTGACCATGCCAGCCTAGCACGCGTTTTAGCTTCCAATAGATTTATCTTATCTAAGATTACTGAAAGTTGCACCTTATCATCGGCACTTAGTTTTTCACTTTCTTCAGATGACTCAATTAAAGGCCAAACCTCCTGAACCTGATTTTCAACTTCTTCCATCATAGCACGAAGATTAGCGGCATCTTCCAGACGCAACAAAGCACTGTCAAGCGAGCGCTCAACAGTGTCAAAAAGGGTATGCGTTTTAGATGTGCGGGTATCTGTCACCTAAACAACCAAGTTTCAGGTTTTTAAATCCCTGTATGCATCCATAAGCGCATCAGAAATCAAATCAAGGTTAATTGGGTATTCACCATTTGCAATCGCACTTTTGATACGATTAACTGCCTCAGCACTAACCGGCGGCTTTTCTGCCAGCTGTGCAATCACCTGTGGTGAAGCCGCATCACTCATAGTGACAGTGTCGCGTGCGACTGGTGCTACGTCAGACGCACCTGTTGCAACTGCTTTGCTGTCAAAATCACGATCACGGGGTTTTTGAACCTCGACTCGATTGACCATATTTTTTATGGCATCAACCATTTAAATAGCCTCCTCAAGTACTTTAACGACTAGAACTCACTGAATGTTAGCCCCTGTTGCAATTTTTTTTGAATTAATTATCTGGCCATGAACAATTTTATTGCTGTTCGCGTTTTTGACCTTAATCCACTCACCATATTGACCGTTTTCTAAGGCATAACCTATCATACTGACAGCGATCGCACCAGAACGATTAATCAGCGTTACTTCCTGATCTTTCTCGACCATCCAATGTGGTTGAAGTTGCCGTGCAAAAACTGGCTTTCTTGCTGAAACTGATGTTTTTAAACGCCGACCAACCACGTCGTCTTGTTCAAAAAACACACCTGCAACTTCGCGTATTGATACATCAATAAAAGCAACATCTTCAGGCATGATAATTTCATTACGTCGCATGCTGCGTGTGAGGCTTACCACACGCGCCGTTTCAGCTTTTTTGACAGCTTTAGCTGTTATATTTCTTGAGATATTTTTGGTAATTTTAGTGGTGTTTTTATGTGTGGTTTTCTTAACATATGCTACTTCTGATTTGATCTTGGTTCGTACAGCAACACGCCACCCAATGACGTCTTCACATTCAACACGTACAGTTTGGAAATTGCCAAACATCGGATTCACAGTCAAAGGCCCATCACATTTACGAAAGAGGCGCGATGGATTTAAGCTAGGCGTTGCTTCCACACCTTTGACCAATAAAAACTGAGAAACGATTTGGTTAATGTATTTACCCGTAATAATTTGATTATCTGTGTCCTTTTTATCCGCCAATTCGTCATTCACAGTTGGCATCGGCACAGTTTTATTAGCACTAACGGCTTGGGCTGAAACAGCATTGGCAACAACCGCGATCATTGCCGCAATAATAGGCAGCGCTATTTTATGCATGCAAGCGGGATTAGCCCCCGATGAAATAGATCTGATCACTTTGTGAACTCCCCCCGCCACTGCCTGCATTGGCCTTGTTCTTGCCCAGAATCATATCGCGAATTTCATTCAATGATGGCAGATGTAATGTTTTGTCAGCGTAAAGAAAATTAGGGTTACCCCGCACAAAGGCCTTTCGGTTGGCAGCAACAATAGCCATTTCGATGAATTTCAAATTCAACCCACTATTGGCATAATGCTTGTCAATGACATGACTAAGTGTCTCATTCTGCATAACTTTATGCTTGGCAGTATAGTTTGCATCGATCACAAATGGATTATTACTATCCACGTTGCCCGATGCTGACTGATTTGGATATTCAAGGACGACAATCGGTTGCGATTGGGCGACAGCAAGCGTCGGAACAGTTAATCCAGCCAGTAAGCTGATTGTAAAAATAGTGCGTGTAATCATTGCGTTAACTCCATAAATTCAACCTTTGCGCCCTGAAGCATGTTCTTATCACGTGCCGGGTTTAAGGGCTCAAGGACAACCGTTCGTGCGTCTGCTTTTGACACACGTAAAATGGTCCAAAGGGTATCTGTTCCACTGGTCACTGCTAGTGAATTTTGGCCTACACCATGGGTTTTGCCAAGGGGTACCGTTAAAACACCATTAGCTAATGTAAGGGTGCTGATAAGCGGGCGGCAGGTCAGTTTTTTCGTTAATCCACTGATGAAATTAGGCATTATGCCTAAAATTTGTGCAGTGATGTCCTTGCGCTTACTGCGGGACAGGACATTGAATGTTTGGGATGGTGTAATATCACTCAGCTTGATCGTCGCTGTTGCGCTGTGGTCAAGGACTGGCGCGTAGGACACCCCATCGGTAACATGCATTGTGATGGTGACATCAAGCAACATTTCATTAAGCAATAAACCGCCTATTTTTCGGGCATTAAATGAAATTTCGGGGACAAAAGCAAAATCACCTGTCTCAACCCGTACCCGCCCCTCGGTCAAAGCCTTGTAGTCAAACGCATCATTCGCCCGCGCCAAAGCAGCAACATCAAGTTTGGTTGTGATCGCCCGACGCGTCATAAGATTGGGGTGCCGTTCCATCTGCATGAGCATTTCGGTAAGGCTGGATCTGGCAATCGGTGCCAACCATGCTGGTACTGTTGGCCCAACATAAATGGATGGGGCAAAAACCGTTACATTATGATGACGCGGTGTCGCACATTCGGCTTTTGGCAATGCGCCAACTGCCGCCCGTACAGTAACCATGTAATGGTCATCATCAACAATTTCATTGGTAATGGTATAATCAAGAATGCGGCTAGACGGACGTACAACGAAATGATCGCTCAAGGTTGTATCCGTCGTTACCGCCGAAAATCCGTTCACCTCGGCACCGCCCTGCAACGCAACCTGATAAAGCGCATCTTCAAGCGCAATCATGCGGGCTTCATCAGTTGCCGCTTCATGCATGATGACAGCGCGTCCAGTAGCCTCGGCAAACCGAAAGCCTTCAGCACTCATGGCTGTTGATATGAATATAGTGCACAGCAAAACAAACCAAACCGGCAGCACTGATAGTATCAGCGCACGCCAGCTTGGCAGGGAGAACGGGATAATGGAAAGACCATCTTTTTTCATTGTTCTGCTTTACACCCCAAGGTTAGAAGCACTACACATATTGGCATTTATAAGGGACAGCCCTAGCCATAGTTTCGTGCAGTTCCCATAAGATGGGCAATCATATCGCGGTCAATTTCCAGCACGATTTCATATGTATCCGAGCCAGTCGGGTTAATGCGAACAGTGCGTGCGCCACGAATTGTGCCTGAAACCACGCCACGGAACGTGTCGTTTTGCACCATCAGATCGATCACCGTTGTCGAACTATCTACCTGCAAGCCGTGAATTTGTTCAGCAAGATCACGCATCGCCGCCATTCGTGCCGAGCGAATTGCCATCAACCGCTTTTGCGCATCTGAGCGTCCTGGCTGAGATGACACAACAGCATAGCCTACAGCTGTTAATGTTGGGATTTCATCTGCGCCAGCGTCAAACACCTCGGCGACTGATGCCAATGATGCGGCCTGACTTTGCTCAAGCAATGATGCGCCTGTGCCGCTTGTGGACATTGCCGACGAGCCGCCAAGGCTATCGGCAAGCTGACAGCCAGAAACCGCTATTGATGCCGCCGCTAAAGCTGCAAAGGTAACTAAGGTATTCCGCTTGGGAGTTTTTTGCATGGGTCCGTTCCATTCTTCATAAATTTGATACACATCGGCTATGCATTATCCGTGCCACTCATTTTATTTGTTCGATTTTCAGGGTTTTCTTACCAAAAACGCCAATTTTTTTCGTTCTGGCACGTTTATTGCCTTTCTATACGCAGGTGCAATCAGATTATCTGGCTGCAACATATAAGTTTAAAGGCATAAAAGCATGTATATTCAATTTGTTAGCAAACATATAACAACACATATCCGAGGTAGTGTTCTGGGGTATGGGCATCATGCTGTTCAATATAATGACAGAGGGTATGCGTCATGGAAATGACACTTGCACGATTTGGTATCACCGATCCAAAGGCGCTGGTAACGACTGGCATTTTACCTGTCGGTATTCTGGTGCTGATTTCGATGATGGTTCTGCCGTTGCCGGTGTTCCTGCTTGATACGTTTTTTGTCTTTAATATTCTAATGTCTCTTTTGATCCTGATGGTCGCGATGAATGCACTACGGCCATTAGATTTTTCAAGTTTTCCCAGCCTGCTTCTGATCGCCACAATCCTGCGGCTTGGTCTGAACGTTGCTTCGACACGGATTGTACTTAGTGAAGGGCATACAGGCGGTGACGCTGCGGGTCAGGTCATCAAGGCATTTGGCGAGTTTGTTATCTCTGGCAATTATGCTGTCGGTATTTTCGTATTTATTATTCTTATTATTATTAACCTTGTTGTTATTACCAAGGGTGCGGGGCGTGTTTCAGAAGTTTCAGCACGTTTTACCCTTGATGCGATGCCTGGCAAGCAGATGGCGATTGATGCCGATCTGAATGCTGGTGTGCTGACCAATGACGAGGCGCGCGACCGGCGCGAAGAGATTGCCAGCGAGGCCGATTTTTACGGTGCCATGGATGGTGCGTCAAAATTTGTAAAAGGTGACGCGGTGGCGTCGATCCTGATCCTGATTATCAATATTGTTGGCGGTCTGATTATCGGCATTTCACAACATGATCTGTCAGTGAGCATTGCTGCCGAAAACTATATTTTATTATCAATCGGTGACGGCCTAGTTGCCCAGATACCGTCTTTGCTTCTGGCCATCGCCACAGCGATCATCGTAACCCGTGTTTCATCAACTCAGGATATGGCTGCACATATTGGCAACCAGATTAGCCTGTCACGCGCATGGGCGCCTGTTTCCGGAGTATTGATGCTGATCGGTTTTGTGCCAGGCATGCCAAATCTGTTATTTATCGGTGCGGCCCTAATTGCCGCGGGAGCTGGCTATTGGTCCTATGTAAAGGAACGTCAAGCTCTTGAAGATGGCGAAGCTGAAGAATTGGCCGAACAGGAAGAAGCCACCACGTCACCAGATCTGATCGAACTTGACGAAATTGCAGATAATGCGCCGGTATCAATTCAACTTGGTTACGGGCTTGTCGAAATGGTCGAAGAAGATACAGGTGGCCCTCTAACCAACCGGATTACAGGTATTCGCCGGCAAGTATCAAAGGCACTTGGCTTTATTGTTCCGGCGGTTCGTATCCGTGATGATATGAGCTTGCCAGCCAATACCTATCGTATCCGCATTGGCCCTACAATCGTTGGCGAAGATCAGGTTTTCCCTGATCGTAAACTGGCCATTCCGGGTGATAATGTGAATATCAAAATCGATGGTATCGAGGTTAAAGATCCATCATTCGGCATGGATGCTATCTGGATTACCAGCCAGCAACAGACCGAAGCCGAAGCCAAAGGTTATGTTGTTGTTGCCCCTGAGTCAGTTCTGTCAACGCATCTAAGCCAGATACTTTATAAATATGCTGGTCAGCTTATCGGCCAAGACGATGTACAAGGCCTGCTTGATAATTTGGGACAAACCTCACCAAGTCTTGTTGAGTCAGTTGTGCCCAAGCTGGTGCCCCTTCATACTTTGACAGGGATTTTGCGCACCTTGCTTGAAGAGCGTGTTCCAATCAGTGATCTGCGCGGTATTCTGGAGAATATGTCAGGCTTGGCAGCACGCAATCTGTCAACTGCCGATATGGCCGAGGCATTACGCCCTGCCCTTGCCGGATTACTGATCCAGCAGGTCGCACCGTTGAACCAGCCTTTGCCCGTGATCACGCTAAATTCCGATCTGGAACATATGCTGATTTCAATGGCACGTCAGAGTGGCGATCAAGGGTTGGTGCTTGATAACAGCCTTGCCCAGCAACTATTGCAAAGAATTTCAGCCGCTAATGAGACATTGGCGTCACAAGATAAACAAGCAGTGATCGTTGTGTCACCTGCGATCCGTCGAGAATTTTCAGCGATCGTTCGTCAGCATATCGACGATATGGTTGTACTTGCCTTCACTGAACTACCTGAATCAAGAAAAATTGAAGTCGTTGCGACCGTCAGTGGCGAAGCCAGCGAATAACAAAGTGGGCTTTGGCCTCAATAGATTTGACTATGAAAGGATAAAATAATGGCAACCATAACCGTATCAGCAGCAGATACCGCAGCCGCAATGGATGAAATTTTCCAAAAGCTGGGTGATGATGCTTTGATCCTGGAAACGGCAAATCGAAACGGCAAGATCGAAATGGTCGCGACGAATGACGCGGCGCACCGTGTCAAGGTCAGGCCATCTAAGGCGCCAAAGAAAGCGCCCGCTTTTACCGAATTGTTCGATCAGAAACTGATTCAAGAACATGTTGAGGGCACGCTAGAAGATGAAGGCATAACTGCTGATTTTGCCCTGAAAGCCTTAGCAAAAAGCCAAAGCGAGCCTACATCAACACCATCTGACATGGCGTCAATGCGAAAGGATATGGCAATCCTGAAATCAATGATGACAGGGATGATGATTACCGATGAAAATGGGTTGAGCGAAAAGCTGGGACATAGCACTACGATCAAGCTACGTCAGGCTGGATTTACACCGGAGGTTGTCAGCGAACTACAGCATGCTTTTGAAGGCCAATCTTATGAAAAGGCACGACTTAGCTTTATGCATGAACTGGCACGCCAGCTAGTACGCCCGCATACCGAAGACCTGTTTGAAGCGCGTCTGATCTGTGTGGTTGGGTCAAGCGGTAGCGGAAAAACAACTCTGGCTACCAAGATCGCAGCGCATTGTAAGGAAACCGGCATTGCCAATAATATGATCCTTGGCACAGTGACATCCGAAAGGGTGGCTGGTGAGACAATCAAGGATCACGCACGTTTGATGAATATGCCATCGGTAGATTTCCCGCTTGCCGAACTGTCACTACGGGTAAAGGAAACAAGCCGCCGTATGATTATGGATGTGTCGGCCCAGCCCGATCAGGCAGTGGCCGCAATCCGCAAGGCGACAGCCGCGCTGGATCCAGCACGCGTTGCCGTTGTACAGGCCATTCCGGGGGGGAGTAGCAGTGTTATGATCGGGCATCAATGCAATCTGTATAAACAGCTGTCTCCAACAATTGCTTTGACCAAACTTGACGAATGTGAGGCAACACCACCTGAGTTGTGCAGCCTGTTAACGCATGGCAATGGCATTGGGCTGTTGACAGGGACAAAGTCCATTGTTGGCGGAATTGCCATTGCTACCGAGGCAATATTAGCGCAATATTTAAAAGAGAACTGCTAATGAACGCGCTGATATGTTTACGTTTGTCCAATGCGGACAACTTTGTTTTTTCTAAGCCGGAGTGATCCAGACATGGCATCTTCAATTGCAGTAGCAAGTGGTAAAGGCGGCGTTGGTAAAACCAATATCGCTGTCAATCTCAGTCTTACCCTGTCGCGTATGGGCAAAAAGGTTACCTTGCTGGACGCCGATTTTGGGATGGCGAATGCCCATATCCTGTTAGGCGTAAATCCACAGAATTATATCAGTGACGCGATAAGCGGCAAGGTTCCCTTAGCCGACACAGTCTGTTCAGGGCCTTTGGGCATGAATTTTCTGTCGGGGGGAAGCGGCCTTTTGGACATGCTGAATCTGGACAAGAAAACACGGTATGAAACAATCCGCTTGATGGATAATCTGGAACCAAAGCCTGATGTTCTTGTTGCTGATGTGCCAGCGGGTGCATCGGATAATTCCATTGCCTTTGTGGCGGCGGCCGACCGTGTTGTCGTGGTTCTGGTTGGCGAGCCGACCAGCTTTCTTGACGCCTATTCATTAATCAAGGCAGCCAATCTGGAAGCTGGCGTGGAACGATTTTCAATTGTCGTGAATATGGTGACTGGCAAAGGCCAGGCGCAAGCACATTTTGCCAAATTCCAAAATATCGTGTACCGTTTTCTGGATGTAAAGTTAGAGTTAGCTGGGTATTTACCGTTGTCAAACCGGATCAGAAAATCAATCGTCGAGCGCCGTCCGATCAGCCTTGGCGATAAGAATTTACCCGAAAACCTGGCTTTGCAAAGCCTGTCAAAAGCCGTTATGGATGCCACCCCGAACCAAGCCAACGGCATTCGTTATTTTAACAAAATGCCAAGCATGGCAGGAGCATAACCCATGAAATCCGGTTACGCGGAACAAAAACCCGATGTTGAAGGCCTGATCAGCGATCATATGGAACTGGTACGCCAGATCGCATGGCATATTCATGGCCGGGTACACGCCTCTGCCGAAATCGAGGATTTGGTTCAGATTGGATATTACGGGCTGGTCATGGCCGCCCAGAATTATTCGGTGCAGGAAGGCGCAACCTTTAGCTCCTATGCCAGCATCCGTATTCGCGGCAGTATTGTCGATCATCTGCGTAAAAATTCAAATCTGTGCCGCACGACGATTCAGATGCAAAAAAAGGCACGTCAATCCGAATCAATTCTGCGGCAGAAGCTGGGGCGTGATCCATCGATTGATGAAGTCGCTGGTGATCTGGACATCGCGCCGGAAGAAATGCGCGAATGGGAACAAGCATTTCAGGCAAATGTGCATCAATCTCTGGATAATGTGTATGACGAATTTTCTATCTGGTTTGTGTCGAATGAAAACACACCAGAAGACAATATAAGCGACAGTGAATTGCGCAACGTTCTGAAAGATGCGCTGACCACCCTGCCCGAGCGTGAAGCGCTGGTTATTCAGCTTTATTATGTCGAAGAGCTGAATGTATATGAAATTGCCGAGATTCTGGAAGTGACCACAGGCCGCGTATCGCAAATCAAAAAGGCTGCTATCGCCCGCCTGCGCAGTTTCATGGAACAGATAAATCAACAGGAAGCCATAAGTGGCTGACGCCAGACAGTCCATCTGGCATCAAACCGACCAGATCAATATGTCGGTTCAAATGGCCGATATATCAGTAGATGGTTTTGCCGCCGCACGGGCTTTGAAAATTAACTGTAATTTGAAGAATATCGCGCGCGGTCAATGCGCAGTGACTATCAGGCCGATTGACGACAAGCCTATCGATGCGCCAGACACAATCATGGCCGACAGCAAGGGTGGTGGACAATTACATATATTCGTTGATCGCCCGCTGATGACAGCCGAATTATCCGTATCAGATACATATTTTGACCGGCTAACCCGCCATATGAGCAAGGCCAGCAACCGACCAATGGAGCTGGTTCTAACGCTGGAAACCGCGCTGGCTGTGAGCATTGATGGCGATTTGAGCATTGATAGCGAAGCCATCATCACCATCACCGATATATCGGTCACTATCCCTGTGAAATAAGCTATATTACCGTGCGACTAGAGGAATCTCTTGACGATATCAGTGTCGGTCTGGAGCATCCGCGATGAGGCCGAATAGGCCTGTTGTGCCCGGATCATGCTGGTCAGTTCATCGTTGATTTTCACGTTTGACACTTCAAGATTACCGCTGAGAACATCGCCAAAATTACCCTGACTGGCAGCCCCAACCGCAGGTAAACCAGTTTTGGCATTCATGATGAATTGGCCGTTACCCTTGGAGGTCAGATCGGCCTCGTTCTGAAAGCGCGCCAAAGCAATGCGCCCACGATTGATGACCGCCCCATTGCCGCGTGTCATAGCCCCCGCATAGGTTGCCTTTATCTGACCATCAACGCCAATCGTTACCGAGGTAAGAAGCTCTTCAGCCGCATCTGCACCGCCTTCATCCGGAAAGCGTCGCAAAGGTAGGCGAAGCGGATCACCATCAAGGCCAATCAGAAAATGACCTTCGTTATTGACGATAAAGCCATCCTCATCAAGCCGCATCGATCCGTC
>Ga0233444_10003437_pt1 | contig 15733 bp, 10 predicted proteins | sample SI_124_October20_6_FD_182792 | JGI IMG/M metagenome (GOLD analysis project Ga0233444, IMG submission 182792) | Seawater microbial communities from Saanich Inlet, British Columbia, Canada - SI_124_October2016_10_MG | ecosystem: Environmental > Aquatic > Marine > Inlet | place: Canada: British...
CAAAAGTATTGGATATTTTGTTTAAAATAAAAAATGAGATTGATCCATCACTTACATTTAGAAGATCATGTGCACACGGAGTTTGTGGATCGTGCGCAATGAATATTGATGGGATAAATACTTTAGCATGTATAAAGTCTCACACGGATATTTATGGTGATTTAAATATTTATCCTCTACCTCATTTAAAAGTAATTAAAGATTTAATCGGAGATCTAACAACGCTTTATAAACAGTACGAATCTATCAAGCCTTGGTTAAAAACAGAACAAACTGGTAAAGAAAAAGAAGAATTAAGACAATCACAAAAAGATAGAGAAAGGCTAGATGGATATTATGAGTGTATACTTTGTGCTTGCTGTTCTACATCATGCCCTAGTTACTGGTGGAATGGAGATAAATATTTAGGACCAGCAGTTTTATTGCAAGCTTATCGGTGGATAAATGATAGCAGGGATGGAGATAAAAAAGAGAGATTAAAAAAAGTTGCAGATGAGTTAAAATTATATAGATGTCACACTATAATGAATTGTACCAATTCTTGCCCAAAAGGATTGAATCCAGCAAAAGCTATCGGTTCTATTAAGAAAATGCTTGCAACAAGTTAAAAGCTTATTTATTCAATATCTTCATGAAAACTATTGAACATTTCATTGATGGAAAATCTTTTAGCGGTGAGTCGAAAAGAACTGGAAAAGTTTTTAATCCTGCAACAGGTGAACAAAGCGCAGAGGTAAAACTTGCTAGCACAAAGGATGTGAATACTGCAATATCAAGTGCCCAAAAGGCGTTTGAAAATTGGTCAAACAAACCACCTCTCCAAAGAGCGAGAGTAATGTTTAAATTTAAAGAACTAATAGAAAAAAATTCAGATGAGCTGACAAAAATTATAGTAGCAGAACATGGAAAAGTGTATGAGGATGCGAGAGGGTCATTAACAAGAGGTTTAGAAGTTGTTGAGTTTGCTTGTGGAATACCTCAAATGTTAAAAGGTGAGTTTACAGAAAACGTAGGATCAAACGTTGATAGCTGGTCTATTCGTCAGCCATTGGGTGTTTGTGCAGGTATAACTCCGTTTAATTTTCCAGCAATGGTTCCAATGTGGATGTTTCCAATGGCGATTGCATGCGGAAATACATTTGTACTTAAACCATCCGAAAAAGATCCTTCTTGTTCGATGAGATTAGCTGAACTGTTAAAGGAGGCCGGATTACCCGATGGTGTTTTTAATGTAATTAATGGAGATAAAGAAGCGGTCGACGCTCTTATAAATAATAAAGATGTAGTAGCAATGAGTTTTGTAGGTTCAACTCCAATTGCAAAATATATTTATGAAAATTGCGCAAAAAATGAAAAAAGAGTTCAAGCTTTAGGTGGAGCAAAAAACCATTGTGTTGTAATGCCAGATTGTGATTTAGATCAAGCAGTTAATGGTTTAATGGGTGCTGCATATGGATCAGCCGGTGAAAGGTGTATGGCTCAATCAGTTGCTGTAGCAGTAGGCGGAATTGGAGATAAGTTAGTAGCTTCATTAGCAAAAAAAGTGGAAGCTCTTAAAGTAGGTCCTGGTATGGATAAACAATCAGAAATGGGTCCATTGGTTACAAAAGAACATTTAGCAAAAGTAAAAGGTTACGTGGACATCGGTGAAAAAGAAGGCGCAAAGTTAGTTGTTGATGGAAGAAATTTTAAATTACAAGGTTATGAAGACGGATATTATATAGGCGGGTGTTTATTTGATAAAGTCACCAAGGATATGAAAATTTATAAAGAAGAAATTTTTGGTCCTGTTTTATCCGTTGTAAGAGCTAATAATTTTGAAGAGGCACTTCAATTAGTTAATGATCATGAATTTGGAAATGGTGTAAGTATTTTTACTAGAGACGGGGATTCAGGAAGAACTTTTTCAAGCAAAGCCAAAATCGGTATGGTTGGAGTCAATATACCTATTCCAGTTCCAATGGCTTTCCATAGTTTCGGTGGGTGGAAAAGATCATTATTTGGTGATCAACATATGCATGGTCCAGAAGGTGTAAGATTCTATACAAAACTAAAAACTATCACTTCAAGGTGGCCCTCGGGAATGAGGTCAGACCCTGAATTTGTTATGCCAACAATGAAATAAAGAGGAGATTAATGAAAAAAAAAATTACTTTAATAGGAGCCGGTCAAATCGGAGGAACTTTAGCTCATTTAATAGCTTTAAAAGGATTAGCTGATGTTGTTTTATTTGATGTAGCCGCTGGTATAGCTAAAGGCAAAGCTTTAGATATAGCACAATCTTCACCAGTTTCAGGTTTTAATATAAGCATATCTGGGACAGATAATTACGATGATACAAAAAACTCTGATGTAATAATTATCACAGCAGGGGTTCCAAGAAAACCAGGCATGACAAGAGATGATTTGCTTGGTATAAATCTCAAAATAATAAAGCAGGTTGCTGAAGGTATAAAAACAACTTCACCTAAAGCATTTGTTATATGTATCACAAATCCATTAGATATAATTGTGATGGCACTGCAAAAATACTCAGGTTTGCCTAAAAATAAAGTAGTAGGAATGGCAGGTATTTTAGACTCATCAAGATTTATTTATTTTTTATCTCAAGAATTGAATGTTCCAGTTCAAAAAATTAGGTCATTTGTTCTAGGAGGTCATGGAGATAGTATGGTTGCGATGTTAGGATCTACAGAAGTCGCTGGTAAAAAGTTAAATGATTTAGTTGCAGAGGGGAAATTATCAAAAGAAAAATTATCTGAAATAGTTGATAGAACAAAAAAAGGTGGAGCTGAAATAGTAAAATATTTAGAAAAAGGTTCTGCTTTTTATGCTCCTGCAGCATCAGGTGTTGAAATGGCCGAAAGTTATTTAAAAGATTTAAAAAAACAGCTTCCTTGCGCAGTTTATTTAAATGGAGAATATGGAGCCAAAGATATATATGCCGGTGTACCAGTAATATTAGGAAAAAATGGTGTTGAAAAAGTTATAGAGCTTAAACTATCGGAAGAAGAAAAAAATAATTTTGAGAAGTCTGTGAAATCGGTTAAAGATCTTTTTATTTTAGCATCTAAAATTGATAGTTCTTTATTAAGTTGATTTTTTAATAACATATAAAATATTTTTTCCAAATTTATACATTAATATTTTATCCAAAAAGTAAGAAATTGGAGTAAAAAATTTATCCCATAAAAAAATTTTAAATTTTGTAGGATATACCTCTTCCTTAAAAAAAACTTTATTTAGATAGTATAAAAAAAATCCTATCGAGTCTAAATAAATTAATTTTATTAACTTAGAATTCTTAATATTAAGTTGCTTGAAAAAATTCGTTTCATATCTTCTAAAATGACCAACTGCCTTATCAAATTTTGAATATAATTTGTTATGTGCAGGAACCAGTACAATAAGGTGGCCATTATTATTTAATTTTTCAAAAGCATTTATTAGTTCCTCTTTGTCTTCTTTAATATGCTCTAAAACATTTAAATACATAATAGTATCAAATTTCTTATTTATATTTTTTGTAATTATATTGAAGAAATTAAAATTAGTACTTCTAAATTTTTTCTTTAATATTGCGAAGTTATCATTATCTACTTCACTTAGAGTTATTTGACTTGGAATATTCTTATAGTTTTTTGTAAAACTTCCTATACCGGCCCCAACTTCAAGAACACTCCCTTTTATAAATTTTTTTATCAGTAGGAAAATATATTTTCTCCAAATCGTCGCTTTATCAAAGTTTTCTAATTCTGCGCCAGGATATTTCATTTTAAGGTATTTAAAACTTGTTAAATTTTTTTTTAAAATCTATATTTATTTTTACTGTTATAATTATACATAATAATTTAATATTCTTGATTATAAATATACTTAAAATTAAATGTTAAAAAATTCAAATATACTTTACATATTTACATTATTTTTTATTTCATTTGCATTTAATATTTATTATGGATCGCTAGGTGTATTTCCTATTGATACATTTGCTTTTTTTGACTCTGCTTATTCAATTAACCAAGGTTTTATCCCTATAAGAGATTATTGGACATCTAATGGTTTTTTAGTCGATATAATTCAATCCATTTTTTTTTGGATTCTTGGAGTAAATTGGTACGCATATTTAATTCATTCTTCATTGGTTAATTTTCTTTTAGTTTTTTTTACTTTTAAAATTTTAATTCACACAGGACTTAGTTCAAAAATTTCTTTATTTTATTCTGTACTAGTTGGTATTCTAGCTTATCCCGCCGTAGGAGTGCCTTTTTCAGATCATCATTCACTTATTTTTTCAATTTTATCTATTTATTTTTTGATTTTTTTTATTCACAAAAATTCAAAATTATATCTTTTTATCACTATATTTTTTTTATTTACCGGCTTTCTTTGTAAGCAAATTCCTTCAGCTTTTTTTATTATACTGGTATCATTTTATGTAATATATTTTTCAAAAAAAAATAAGGACTATTCAATATTATACAACTATTTATTATTTGGAGTAGCAATTACTTCTGGTTTCTTATTAATTCTAGATGCAAATGACATTTTAATTAAAGATTTTTTTATTCAATATATAACTTTTCCGATAACTATTGGAGAGACTCGGACTGGTAGTTTTAAACTTATTGCTTTTATATTGAGTTTAGTTAATGAATTTAAATTTTTTTTAATAATTTTTTTAATAATGATTTATCAAATTATTAAGTCAAAAAAATATAATTTGTTAGACACGAATATAATATTAATTTTGATGGCATTAATATCTTTAATTAATCAAGAATTAATGAAAAATCAAAACATTGTTTATTTTATATTACCGATTTTAATAGGAATTATACACAGCAAAATAAATCAAAAGATAAAAATTAATTATTTTTTTTATATTCCTTTAATTATTTTATTAAGTATTTTTATTACAGCAAAATATCATGAAAGATATAATGTTGATAGAAAATTTATGGATTTAGAAGAAACAGATAAATCAAAATACACAAATGGTACGCTAATATCTTCAAACCTAAAAGGTTTAAAATGGGTTACAACAATTGGCCAAATTAAAATAAAAAATGAAATTGAACTTTTGCAAAATTCTATAAAATATTTAAATTCCAATAAAAAAGACAGTGTTATTATTTCATATTACCAATTTATAAATGCTGAAATAAACCACTCAATTTATTCTCCCAATAGGTGGTATACCTCAGATGGAGTTAGCTATCCATTAAATGAGAACAGATATTATAATTATTATATTAATTTTTTTAAAAAACAGCTAATTAAGAATAATATTAAAATTATATATACACTATATCCTTTGGACAAAGGCAGTTTTGAATTTGTATTTCAAGACGATTGTATTAAGACAAAAAAAATAAATAATTTGCTTTCAGAACATAAATTAATAAACTGTTTTTAATTGATTTCATCAAGTTAAAGCTATAGATATAAATTATTTATAATAATGAATATTCACGAACATCAAGCTAAAGAAATTTTAAAAGAATTTGGCGCTCCAATTTCAAATGGAGTTGTAATTTTTTCAATTGACGAAATCAAAGAAAAAATTGTTAAGTTGAAGAGCAAAACATTTGTGTTAAAAGCTCAAATTCATGCAGGGGGAAGGGGCAAAGGAGGAGGCGTTAAACTAGTAAAAAATATTAATGATTTAGAGAAAGAAGCCAAACAGATGATGGGTAAAGTGCTTGTTACACATCAAACAGGAAGCGAAGGTAAAAAAGTTAAAAGGCTATATATCGAGGAGGCATCCGATATATCTAAAGAGTTATACCTTTCTTGTTTAATAGATAGAGAAACATCTAAAATAGCATTTATAAGCAGCACAGAAGGTGGCATGGATATAGAAAAGGTTGCTTTCAAAACACCCAATAAAATTATTACAAATAAAATGGATTTTAAAAAAGATGGGTTAGACGAAAATGAAATTAAAAAAATAATTTCAATTTTTAAATTTAATGATAATCAAAAAAAAACAGCAAAAAAAATTATAAAATCCCTATACGAAATAATAATAAAAAAAGACGCTAGCTTGATAGAAATTAATCCTTTGATAATTACAAAATCTGAGGAATTAATATGTCTTGATGCAAAAATGAATTTTGATGATAATGCAATTTTTAGAAGGCCAGAAATATTAAAGTTAAGAGATTTAAATGAAGAGGATCCCGCAGAAACAGAAGCAAGAAAATATGATCTCGCATACATTAAACTTAATGGTTCGATAGGATGTATGGTTAATGGCGCAGGTTTGGCTATGGCAACCATGGATATAATTAAACTTTATGGAAAAGAGCCAGCTAATTTTTTAGATGTAGGTGGTGGAGCATCAAAAGAAAAAGTAGCAGCAGCTTTTAAATTGATCCTTTCTGATAAAAACGTGAAAGGTATTTTAATAAACATCTTTGGTGGAATAATGAGATGTGATGTTCTTGCACAGGGTGTGGTGGATGCTGCAAAAGATCTGAATTTATCAGTTCCATTAGTTGTAAGGTTGGCAGGAACTAATTTTAAAGAAGGAAAAGAAATATTAGAAAATTCTGATTTAAAAATATTATCAGCGTCTGATTTGAATGATGCTGCAAAAAAAATAGTTGAGGCAATAAAATAATGTCAATTTTAATAAACAAGAATACTAAGGTTATTTGTCAAGGGTTTACTGGTACACATGGAACTTTTCACTCAGAGCAAGCCTTAAAATATGGAACAAAATTAGTTGGAGGAGTTACACCTAAAAAAGGAGGACAAAAACATTTAGATTTACCAGTTTTTAACACTGTTGATGAAGCGAAAGCTAAAACATCTGCGGATGCAACAATGATTTATGTTCCTCCCAAATTTGCAGGTGCAGCAATAGTTGAAGCAATAGAGGCTGACATGAAATTAATTGTGTGCATTACCGAGGGCATACCTGTATTGGATATGCTAAAAGTAAAACAAATTTTAAATGGAAGTACCTCCAGGTTAATCGGACCTAATTGTCCAGGAATAATCACACCCGATGAGTGCAAAATTGGAATCATGCCTGGAAATATTCATAAAAAAGGAACAGTTGGAATAGTTTCAAGATCAGGAACCTTAACTTATGAAGCGGTAGCACAAACCTCAGCAAATGGAATGGGCCAATCCACTTGTATAGGAATAGGTGGAGATCCAATCAATGGAACAAATTTTATTGATTGTTTAGAACTTTTTTTAAAAGATGACGAAACTAAATCAATAATTATGATAGGGGAAATTGGTGGCTCAGCAGAGGAAGAAGCTGCTGAGTTTCTAAAAAGAGAAAAAATTAAAAAGCCTATGATTGGTTTTATTGCTGGCCTGACAGCGCCTCCTGGAAGAAGAATGGGTCACGCTGGAGCTATCATTTCAGGTGGAAAAGGTGGCGCTGAAGACAAGATAGAAGCAATGAAATCAGCAGGAATTACTATTTCAACATCTCCAGCAGATATAGGAAAAACACTTTACCAAAAACTTAATGGTTGATTTTAATTAATTTATGTTAGAATAAATTTTTAAATGTCATCATCAAATAATAACACAATATATAAAAAAACCTCCTTTTTAGCAGGTAATAACTCAGAATTTATCAACGAATTTTATGCCGATTACATTTCAGACCCAAATTCTCTCCCCGAAGGTTGGAGAAATTTTTTCGATGGTTTAAGTGAGGATGAAAAAATTGTTTACAACAACTTTAACGGACCAAGCTGGTCTCCACAAAAAAAAATTAAAAAACTATCAGACAGATTAAAAGAAAATAAAATTGAAAATAAAAATTCAGAAGATTTAAATCTAAAATCAATCAAACAGGCCTCTAAAGACTCAGTCAGGGCCATCATGCTAATTAGGGCCTATAGAATTAGAGGACATTTAATTTCAAATTTGGATCCTTTGTCAATTCAAGAAAAAGAGGAACATTCTGAATTAAAACCTGAAAATTATGGATTCACAGAAAATGATTATAATAGAAAAATTTTTTTAGATGGTGTGCTGGGCCTACAGTATGCTGATTTAAATCAAATTTTAACAATTCTTAAAAAAACTTACTGTTCAAATATCGGCTACGAATTTATGCACATGGGAGACCCTGAGGAAAAAACATGGATTAGAAATAGAATAGAAGGACCAGAAAAAAATATAACTTTTACTGAAAATGGAAAAAAAGCAATCTTAAATAAAATTATTCAAGCTGAGGGGTTTGAAAAGTACTTACATGTAAAATTTGTTGGAACAAAAAGATTTGGTTTAGATGGAGGTGAGTCCCTGATACCAGCGCTGGAACAAATAATAAAAAGGGGTGGAAATTTAGGAGCAAAAGAAATTAAAATTGGAATGCCTCACCGTGGAAGACTTAATGTTTTAGCAAATGTGATGGGCAAACCATTTAAAGCCATTTTTAGTGAATTTTTTGGTAAAACTGTCAATACAAGTAAAGATTTTGAGGGAGACGTTAAGTATCATTTAGGCGCATCTTCAAATAGAGAGTTTGACGGAAACTCAGTTCATATAAGCTTGACAGATAATCCATCTCATTTAGAGGCAGTTAATCCAGTTGTACTAGGTCAGGTTCGGGCTAAACAATTTTTTCATAATGATAAATTTAGAAAAAAGGTAATTCCTGTTCTAATGCACGGTGACGCAGCATTTGCAGGTCAAGGTATTGTCGCAGAGTGTTTTGCCATGTCTGGTTTGCCAGGACATAATATTGGAGGTACAATTCATATAATAGTAAACAATCAAATTGGTTTTACTACAGCACCAAGGTTTGCAAGATCCTCACCGTACCCCTCGGATGTTGCCAAAATTGCCCAAGCTCCAATTTTTCATGTTAACGGGGATGATCCTGAAGCTGTAGTGCATTGTGCAAAGATTGCTACTGAATATAGACAAAAATTTAACAGAGATGTTGTATTAGACATAGTGTGTTACCGAAGATTTGGACATAATGAAGGAGACGAACCTTCCTTTACACAACCACTTATGTATAAAAAAATTAGGTCGCATCCAACAACTCTTTCAATCTACGGAAAGAAATTAAGTCAAGAGGGATTAACATCGGAGAAAAAATTATTCGAGGAGAAAACAAATTTTAAAAGCTTTCTAGAACAAGAATTTGAGACATCAAAAAACTATAAATCGGAATTAAAATGGTTTGATGGAGCATGGTCAAGATTTAAACCAGGTCTTGGAAAAGATAAAAGAGGTGTTAGCGGAGTTGACAAAAAAAAATTAGTTGAAATTGGTAAAAAAATTTCAACCATACCAAAAGATTTTAGCATACATAAAACATTAAAAAGAATATTTGATTTAAGATTAAAATCTATCGAAAAAGGTAAATCAATTGACTGGTCAACAGCAGAAAGTTTAGCTTTTGCAACTTTACTTACAGAGGGTTTCTCAGTGAGATTGTCAGGACAAGATTCTGGGAGAGGAACCTTTAGTCAAAGACATGCAGTATTAAGAAATCAGGACAATCATCAAAGATATATACCTTTAAATAATATTTCTAATAACCAGAAAAATTTTGAAATAATAGATAGTCTGCTTTCAGAATTAGCAGTTCTAGGATTTGAATTTGGTTATTCACTATCTGAACCAGAAACACTAGTTCTATGGGAAGCGCAATTTGGAGATTTTGCAAATGGTGCACAAATTATTATTGACCAATTTATTTCATCAGGAGAGTCTAAATGGGGAAGAGCTAGCGGTCTAGTTATGTTGTTACCACATGGTTATGAAGGCCAAGGACCAGAGCACTCTTCTGCAAGGCTTGAACGATTTTTACAACTTTGTGCTGGAGAAAATATCCAAGTTGTTAACTGCACAACCCCATCAAATTATTTTCATGTTTTAAGACGTCAAATGCATAGAGAGTTTAGAAAACCTTTAGTAATAATGACACCAAAATCTTTACTAAGGCATAAAAAATGTGTTTCAAGTATCTCTGAGTTTTCAAAAAAAAGCACTTTTCATAGAGTGCTTGAGGATGATGCTTATTCGAAGATAAATAATTTACTCGAGCTAAAAGATAGAGATGATAAAATTAAAAAAGTTGTGATGTGTTCAGGTAAAATTTATTATGATTTAATTGAAGCAAGAGAAAATTTTAAAAATAATAAGGTTACAATCGTAAGAATAGAACAACTCTACCCATTTCCAGTTAAAACTTTAGCGAATATTTTAAAAAGGTACTCAAAAGCTGAATTTATATGGTGTCAAGAAGAACCTAAGAATATGGGGGCATGGAATACTGTAAGAAATTATATAGACAGAACTCTAGAAATTGTAAATTTTGGTGATAAATCTGTAAAATATGTAGGAAGAAAAGCATCCTCATCCACAGCAACGGGAAACTTAAACAAACATCTTGCACAACAAAAAGAAATATTAGAAAAGATACTCAAAGATTAAATGTCAGAAAAAATTACAGTTCCAACATTAGGTGAGTCAGTAACGGAAGCTACTGTTTCTAAATGGCTGAAGTCAAAAGGTGAAAAAGTATCAGCAGATGAACCAATAATAGAATTAGAAACAGATAAGGTTAATGTAGAAGTTCCGTCACCTATAAGCGGTATTTTAAATAATATTAATGTTAAAGAAGGTGAAACTGTAAAAGTTGGTTCTTTACTAGGAACTATTGCAAATTTTTCGGCTGTTAATAAAGATAAAGTTAAAGAAATAAATAATTATAGTCCTCCAATAAAAGAAAAAAATAAGGAGAAACCAAGAATTTTAAAGGAAAAAAAATCAATATTAAAAGAGACAAAAAATAATGAAGTAGAAGAGTTAAAATTAGATTTATCAGAAGAAGAACCGTTAATTTTAGAACAGGTCCACGAAGAGCAGGCATTTCAAAAAATTGAAAGACAAATTTCACCTGCAGCAAGAAAAATGGCTATAGAGACTAAAGTAGATCTAAATAACATTGAAGGATCAGGAAAGAACGGTGTAGTTCTTAAAGAGGATATAATGAGTCTAATGGGATCTAAGCCTCCCGTTTCTGAAAGAAAAGCTAAACTTGGTCCAGAAGAAAGAGTTAAAATGACTAGATTAAGGTTGACTATTGCCAAAAGATTAAAAGAAGCACAAGAAAATGCGGCAATGCTTACAACTTTTAACGAAGTCGATATGAGCGAAGTAATGTCAATGAAAAGCTTGTACAAAGAGGATTTTAAAAACAAATATGGTGTAAAGCTGGGTTTCATGTCTTTTTTTGTGAAAGCTTGTGTAATAGGTTTAAAAAATTATCCAGCCATAAATGCAGAAATTCAGGGCGAAGAAATAATTTATAAAAATTATTACAATATAAGTATTGCAGTAGGAACTGATCGAGGTTTAGTAGTTCCAGTTCTAAGAGAAACAGATGAAATGTCATTTGCCGATATTGAAAAAAATATTGGCGACCTTGGACAAAAAGCAAGAGATGGAAAAATTACCATTGAGGATTTACAGGGCGGAACATTTACGATTACTAATGGCGGTATTTATGGATCTATGCTCTCGACACCAATTTTAAACCCACCACAATCTGCAGTTTTAGGAATGCACAATATTGTTCAAAGACCAATAGTAGTAGATGAAAAAATAGAGATAAGACCTGTTATGTATCTAGCTTTATCATATGATCACAGAATTATTGATGGTAAAGAAGCAGTTTCATTTCTAAAAATAGTTAAAGAGTCTCTAGAACAGCCAAAAAGACTTTTTTTAAATATTTAATTATGGATAATAATTTTGATTTAGTTGTTATTGGTGGAGGACCAGGAGGTTATGTTTGTGCGATTAGAGCAGCTCAATTAGGATTAAAAACAGCATGTGTTGAGTCTAGAGGTGCGCTTGGCGGAACATGTCTTAATGTAGGATGTATACCTTCAAAAAGCTTACTAAATTTGTCTGAAAATTATTATAAAGCAAAAAAGAATTTTAACCAGCAAGGCATAGAAATAGATGGCATAAGATTGAATATTGAAAAAATGATGGCTAATAAAAATAAATCTATACAGACGCTGACAAAAGGTGTGGAGTTTTTATTTAAAAAAAATAAAGTTGAATACTTTAAAGGAAAAGGAGTGTTGTTTTCTAAAAATGATATAGTTGTTTATGAAAACAAAAATAAAAGAACAAATATAAAAGCAAAAAATATAGTAATAGCAACTGGTTCTGACGTAGCCTCTTTGCCAGGCATTAATATAGATGAAAAAAATATAGTTTCATCTACAGGCGCATTATCTTTTGAAAAAGTGCCAAAAAAATTAGCGGTAATTGGCGGGGGTTATATTGGTTTAGAAATGGGTTCAGTTTGGTCAAGGCTTGGTTCAGAAGTAACCGTAATAGAGTTCCTAGATTACATTACTCCAGGAATGGATAGAGAAATTTCCAATGAATTTCAAAAAATTTTAACCAAACAGGGTATAAAATTTAAAATGGGCTCAAAGGTTGAGTCACTTAATAGTAATGGAAATTTGATATCCATAAAATATATAAATGTTAAAGAGTCAAAAGAAGAAAAAATTGAAGTTGATAAAGTTTTAGTTTCTGTAGGACGAAAACCATATACGGAAGGTTTAAACTTGACAAAAGTGGGAGTAAAGAAAGACAATAAAGGCCGAATAGAAGTAAATGAAAAATTACAAACTTCAGTTAATAATATTTATGCCATAGGAGATGTTATTAAGGGCCCAATGTTAGCTCATAAAGCTGAAGAAGAAGGAATAGCAGTTGCAGAAATATTGGCGGGTCAAGCAGGACATGTAAATTATGATGTAATTCCTGGGGTAGTTTATACATCACCCGAAGTGGCTACGGTTGGTAAAACAGAAGAACAACTTAAAGCAGAAAAAAAATTATATAAAGTTGGTAAATTTCCATTTCTTGCTAACTCTAGGGCGAAAGTAAATAACGAAACTGATGGTTTTGTAAAAATTTTAGCAGACAACAAAACAGACAAAGTCTTAGGTGTTCATATTATTGGACCACACTGCGGAGACATGATAGCTGAAATGGCCTTAGCAATGGAATTTGGTGCGAGCGCAGAAGATATAGCAAGAACCTGTCATGCACACCCAACACATACGGAAGCAATAAAAGAAGCCGCATTAGCTGTTGATAAAAGACCAATTCATTTTTAAATAAATAAAATTGAACTACTATTAATTCATGAAAGCACAAGTGCTGTTACCGAAGATATTCGACTTTCCATTTACATATAACCATAATCAAACTTCATTAAAAACTGGGGATTTCGTTGAAGTACCTTTTGGAAAAAATAAAGAAATTGGAGTTGTATGGACAGGTAAAATTTCTGATCTAAAAAATATAAAAATAAAAAATATAAGCAAAAAAATTAATAATTTTTCATTAAATAAAAAATTAATAGATTTTATAGAATGGTTCGCAACATACAACATGGCGCCAGTAGGGCTAGTTTTAAAAATGACTATTGGAAATAACCTTAATTTTATCGATAAAGAAGATAAAGATTTTGATCTATTACCAAAAAAAACAAAAAAATATAATTTAAATGAACAACAAAAAAAAGCTTATGAATTTCTGAATTATAAAGATGATGAATTTTCTGTTTCAGTACTTCAGGGAATAACAGGTTCAGGTAAAACACTTGTATATTTTGAAAGAATAAAAAAAATTATTAATAAAAAAAAACAAGCCTTGGTTTTACTTCCTGAAATTTTTCTTACAAATGAATTTAAATCAAGATTTATAGACTTTTTTGGCTTTGAACCTGCAATATGGCATTCAAAAATTACTCCTAAAAATAAAAGAGTAATTTGGAAAGGTATAATTAATAATAAAATTAAATTAGTTATAGGAGCAAGATCTTCTTTGTTATTGCCGTTTAAAAATCTTGGAATTATAATTGTAGATGAAGAACACGATACATCTTACAAGCAAGACGACGGTGTAGTTTATCATGCTAGAGATATGGCAATATCAAGAGCATCGATTGAAAACATACCTATTCATTTAATTACTTCTATACCCTCAATAGAAACTTTTAATAACATTCAAAGTAAAAAATTTAGACATTTTAAAATTGCAAAAAGATACAATGATTACCCATTACCAAAAACAAAAATTATAAATTTAAATCTCAGAAAAATTAAAAATAGTTTTATTGATATAGAAACTATAAAGTTAGTTAAATTTTTCTTAGACAAAAATGAACAAGTATTGTTTTTTATTAACAGACGAGGATATGCTCCATACTTGATTTGTAAAAATTGTGGCTACAAACAAACTTGTCCTAATTGTTCTTTGTATCTAACTTTTCATAAAACTAAAAACAGGGCTATTTGTCATCACTGCTCATATGAGAAGGAAATATCTAGAAGTTGTAATGATGAGAAAAATTGTGATTTTATTATGTATGGTCCTGGAGTTGAAAAAATATATGAGGAAGTTATTAAAATTTTTCCCTCTTCAAAAATAGAAATTTTTTCAAGTGATCATATGAAAAAAAAAGATCAAGTCACATCTTTATTTAATAAAATAATGAATAATAAAGTAGATATTTTAATTGGTACGCAAATGATATCTAAAGGATTTAATTTTCCAAAATTAAACTGTATTGTAGTTGTGGATGCAGATTTTTCCGGAAGAGGGTACGATCTTAGAACTACTGAAAAGAATATTCAATTATACCATCAATTAAGTGGAAGAGCTGGTAGATTTAGCACAGACTCATTAATTATTTATCAAACCTTGTCTCCCCACGAAGCTATTTTAAATGAGTTAATAAAAAATAATTCTGATGAGCTTTTAAAAAAAGAATTAATGCTAAGAAAAAACAATTCATTACCTCCTTTTTCAAGGTTAATTTCAATTATTGTTTCTGCCAATTCACATATTCTTAGCATAGAGGGCGCTAGAGAAATTAAAAATCATTTAAATAAAATAAATGCTATAGAGGTGCTGGGTCCCGTTGACTCCCCTTTACTGAAAATAAAAAGAAAATTTAGATCTAGATTATTAATAAGATCTAAAGGAAAGGTATTAATACAAAAAAAAATCACAAAAATGTTAAATACACTTAAAATCTCAAAAAAAATTAAACTCACGGTTGATGTTGATCCAGTAAATTTTGCATAGACCATGAAATGGTAACTTGATCAAGATATGCTCATATGATACGAAACTTTCATTATTTCACATTTACACAAAACACTAAACACTAAATGAGCGCAAACAAATCTTTCTCTTCAGAAACCTCAGAAAGGTATTCGCGTGCACTATTCGAAGTCGCTAAAGAATTTGGTGAACTAGAAAAAGTAGAAGAAGATATAAAAAATTTTGAATTGTTAGTAAACAACAGTTCTGAAATCAAAAATTTTATACACAATCTAACTCAAAGTGTAGAAAATCAAAATAACTTAATTAATTTGCTATCCGAAAAACTAAATTTTTCAAAAAATTTAAAGAACTTTTTCTTACTTTTAGTCAAGAAGAGAAGAATATTTTTTGTATTAAAAATTATAAATAGCTTTTTAAAATTATGTTCAAAAAAAAGAGGTGAGATAAGAGCATCTTTAATTTCATCTAAAGAACTAACAAAATCTGAATTAGAAAAAATAAGCAAAGATTTATCATTATCAATGGGATCAACTATAAAATTTGATTATAAAATTGATAAAGAACTTATAGGAGGTCTAAAGTTGCAGCTTGGAAGCTTTATGATTGATACATCTATAAAAAATAA
>Ga0233444_10003439_pt1 | contig 15728 bp, 16 predicted proteins | sample SI_124_October20_6_FD_182792 | JGI IMG/M metagenome (GOLD analysis project Ga0233444, IMG submission 182792) | Seawater microbial communities from Saanich Inlet, British Columbia, Canada - SI_124_October2016_10_MG | ecosystem: Environmental > Aquatic > Marine > Inlet | place: Canada: British...
TAAAAGATATAAATACTTAAAAGATGAACTATTAAATTATTGTTATAAAAAAAAAATATTTTTAAGACCAACATGGAAATTAATTTCCAGTCTTAAGCCTTATAAAAAAACACAAAAAATGGATTTATCTGGAGCTAAGGATATAGCAGATCGGGTTATAAATTTACCAAGCAGTCAAAGCTTATTGATACACAAGTCATGAAAACTACAAAAAAAATTATTTTAATCGGCGCTGGTGGTCACGGAGTTTCATGTGTCGATGTTATAGAAAAAGAAAATAAATATAAGATATATGGATTTATTGATAATAAAAAAAAAGATTTGTTTAATAAATATGAAATAATTGGAAGCGATAAAGATTTAGTTCGAATTAGAAAAACCGTTGATAATGCATTAATAACTGTTGGACAGATAAAGAATCTATTTTTAAGGGAAAAAATTTTTAAGAAATTGTTAAAATTAAAGTTTAATTTACCAGTTTTTGTATCACCATTAGCCTATGTATCAAATAATGCTTCTATAGGAGAAGGAACAATAATTATGCATAAAGCAATAATAAATACGAAAGCGAAGATCGGCAAAAATTGCATTATCAATACGGGAGCAATAATTGAACATAATGTGATTATTGAAGATAACTGTCATATATCTACTGGTTCTATTGTTAATGGCGGAGCAGTTATTAAAAGCAACTCATTTATTGGTAGTGGAGCTGTAGTAAAACAAAATATTAAAATAGGCAAAGCCTCATTAGTTAATGCTAGCAAATTTATAGATAGCAATCTTAAAGATAATTCAAAAATTCTGTGATTAAAAAAAATAAAACAGTAATTATTGCAGAGGCAGGAGTAAATCATAATGGAAAAATTGATTTAGCTCTAAAGCTTGTGGATATTGCTGCAAAATCAAAAGCTGACTATATAAAATTTCAAACATATTATACTGAAGATCTGGTACAAAAAAAAATTGGTTTGGCAAAATATCAAAAAAAAAATATAAAAAAGATATCATCACAATATAAGTTATTAAAAAAATTTGAACTTTCTATTTCTGACCATTTGAAAATTATTAAAAGATGTAAACAAAAAGATATAAAATTTTTATCAAGTCCTTTTGATTTTAAAAGCATCGATCTTTTAAAAAAATTAAAATTGAATTTATTTAAAATTCCATCAGGTGAAATTACAAATATTTCCTATTTAAGGAAGATTGGAGCGCTTAAAAAAAAAATTATATTATCTACTGGAATGTCCAATATAGAAGAGATTAAAAAAGCAATAAAAACTCTAATTTCATCAGGGACAAAAAAAAAAAATATCACCATTTTACACTGCAGCTCAGAGTATCCTGCTAATAAAAATAACTTAAATTTGCTATCAATTCCTTTTATGAAAAAAAAATTCAACATAAACGTGGGATATTCTGATCACAGTTTAGGTTTACAAGCATCTTTTACAGCAGTGGCTCTAGGGGCAACAGTAATTGAAAAACATTTTACTATAAATAAGAGATTAAGTGGGCCTGACCAAAGTTCAAGTTTATCTTCTAAGGAACTTAAAAATCTGGTTAAAGGCATAAGGTATATAGAACCAACTTTGGGAAGCTATGTAAAAAAACCCTATTCAAGTGAGTTAAAAAATTTAAAATTTATAAGAAAATTCATAGTAGCAAAAAAAAAAATTATAAAAGGTGAAAAATTTACAGATAAGAATGTTATTGCTAAAAGAGCTATGACTGGAATACCAGCTTCCAAATGGGATTGGGTGATAGGAAAAAAGGCAAAAAAATTTTTTTTTTATGATGAAAACATCAAAATTTAAAAAAATATGTGTAGTTACCGGCTCAAGAGCTGAATACGGTTTACTTAAAAATCTTTTACTTTTGATTAAAAAGGAGAAACTTCTTAAATTACAATTAGTGGTCACTGGCTCCCATTTATCTAAAAAACACGGTTTTACTGTTAAAAATATAATCAAAGATCGACTAAAAATTAAAAATAAAATTGATTTAAAACTAAATAAAGACGATACGTTTTCAATTGCCAATTCGATGTCTTTTGGATTATCAAAATTCGTAAGAATTTTTGAAAAAAACAAACCAGATATTATAATTTTACTCGGTGATAGGTATGAAATTTTTACAGCTGGTGTAGCGGCCACTTTATGTAGAATTCCTATCGGCCATATTCACGGGGGAGAAATTACTAAGTCTTTAGTTGATGAAGCGTTTAGACATTCTATTTCAAAAATGGCTCACTTACATTTTACAGCTACAAATGAATATAAAAAAAGAGTTATTCAAATGGGAGAGGTTCCCAAAAATGTATACTGTGTCGGAGGACTAGGTGTAGATAATATTAGAGACACGAATTTTTATGCTAAATCGGTTTTAGAAAAAAAATTAAATTTAAAATTTTTAAAAAAGATTGTACTAGTTACATACCATCCCGAGACATTAAAAAAAAAATCTTCTTTATCTAATTTAAAAAACTTATTCAAAGCTTTAAAAACTATTCAAGAAACAACAGTAATATTTACGATGCCAAACTCAGATATAGAGTCAATGGTTATATATAACACAATCTCAAAATTTGTTTCTAGAAGAAAAAACTATCATTTATTTAAATCTCTTGGACAAAAGAAATACTATTCATGTTGTAAGTATTCAGATTTTATGATTGGAAACTCATCAAGCGGATTATTAGAAATGCCAACGTTTAAAAAATTTTCTATAAACATTGGGGAAAGACAATCAGGACGTTTAAAAGCAAAATCTGTTATTGATTGTATAGCTCAAACAAAAAATATTATTAAAGCTATTAATTTTGCTACCAACTTAACTAATAAAAAAAAAATTAATAATGTTAAAAATCCTTATGGAAAAGGTGGAGCTTCAAAAAAAATAATTAACATACTAAAACATAAAAATTTGAAAAATTTGATCCTTAAAAAATTTTATAACATAACATTTAAATGAAAATATTGTTTATAGGAACAGTTTTGTTTTCAAAAAATATTTTAGATGAAATAATAAAATCTAAAAATGAAATTGTTGGTGTAATAGGTAAGAGAAAATCAAAATTTAATTCTGATTATTATGATTTAGTCAAATATTCCAAAAAAAAAAAAATTGATACTATTTATTCTGATAAAATTAATTCAATTAAAATTTTTCGATGGATAAAAAAAAGAAAACCCGACATTATTTTTTGCATAGGTTGGAGTCAATTATTAAATAAAAAGATATTAAACATAGCACCTAAAGGAGTAATTGGTTATCACCCTAGCGATTTACCAAAAAATAGAGGAAGACACCCGATTATATGGAGTTTAGCGCTCGGTTTAAAAAATATTGGGTCAAGTTTTTTTTATATGGATAGTAAAGCTGATACAGGACGTATAATTTCAAAAAAAATGATTAAAATTAAAAAAAATTCTGATTCTAATTCGATTTATAAAAATCTAATAAAGGAAGGCAGAAAGCAAATTAGAGAAATAATATTTAAAATGAAAAAAAATAAACTTTATTCATTTCCTCAAAAAAATTCTCAAAGTAATTATTGGAGAAAAAGGTCTGAGATCGATGGTAAAATAGATTGGAGAATGAGTGCAGATAACATTAATAATCTAGTAAAAGCATTAACTAAGCCGTATCCGGGTGCATATTTTCTTTTAAAAGAAAAAAAAATTATAATATGGAAATCCAAAGTAATTAATTTGAACACAAGAAATTTTGAGCCAGGAAAAATTATCGAGTTTAATAAACATTTAGTAATTAAATGTGGAAGTAAAGCATTAAAAATTATAACTTTTCATCCTAAAATTAATCTAAAAAGAGTAAAATACTTATGAAGTCACTTATAATTTCACCCCATCCAGATGATGAAGTTTTAGGAGCTGGAGGAACACTTTTTAAGAGAAAAAGTAGTAAAAAAAATAATTCTTTATATTGGATAATAGTTACAAAATTACAATCAAATACACCTAAAATAAAAGTCTTAAGAAGAAAAAATGAAATTAAAAAAATATCTAAACTTTTTGGATTCAAAAAAGTTTTTCAACTTAATTTTAATACGACTGAGCTAGACAGTTCTTCAAAGAAAAGATTAATTAAAGATTTTTCTGATATTTTCAAAAAAATTAAACCTTATGAATTGTTTGTGCCTCACTTTTCAGATGTACACTCAGACCATAAAATTGTTTCTGAAGTTATATCAACTTGCACCAAAAACTTCAGATTCCCTTTTATTAAAAAAATTTTAGCTTATGAAGTACTTTCTGAAACAGACTATAATCTTAATAGAAAAAAAATTTTTTTCCCAAACTATTATGAAGATATATCTAAGTTTTTAACCAAAAAAAAGAATGCAATGAGAATATATAAATCAGAAATTAAAAAATTTCCTTTTCCTAGAAGCATTAAAACAATAGATGCTTTAGCAAAATTAAGAGGTTCACAAATTGGCAAAAATGCAGCTGAAAGTTTTGAGATATTAAGAGAGATCAATTAAACCCATGATTTATTTAGGAATACACGGAGGACATAATGCTAGTGCAGCATTAATGAGGGATGGCAAAATAATTTTTGCACTTCAAGAAGAGAGATTTACTAATCTAAAAAACTTTTATGGATATCCATTTCAATCTGTAAAACATTGCCTTGATTATGTTAAGAGTAAAAATTTAATAATAGATATTGCTGCTATAGCAACTATTGAAGATTATTTATTTTTTCACAAATATAGATTTAATAATTTTTTTAGTATTTCTGATTTTCACAAATATTATTCGGTTTCTTTAAGCCAAAAAAAAGCAATATCATTTGTAATGAATCATAAAAAGTCTAAAGATAATAAAGGTTTTTATTTACCATTCAAAAAAATAAATAAGAAAAATTATTTTAATATCAATTACCGCAGGAATATTTTTATTGAGCAGTTAAAAAAACAAGGTAAGCACAATATAAAAAAGATTACTTTTTTAGACCATCACACATGTCATGCTTATTATTCTTTTTTTAGCGCAAAAAACAGAAAAGATAATAGTTGCGTAATAGCAGTAGACTCTTATGGCGATAAAGCAAATCAGACAGTTTGGGTCGTTAAAAAAAATAAATTACAACTTGTAGCTAAAACAGATCAATTTGAAATTGCAAGAATATATAAATTTATTACTTTAATTTTAAATATGAAACCAGAAGAACATGAATTTAAAGTCATGGGATTATCTGCCTATTCAAAAAAAAAATTTATTTTAGATGTTTACAAAAAAGTTTTTAAAAAGATACAAAAGTTTGATGGTATTAAAATAGTTCATAATAAAAGACCGAAAAATTTATATCTCTATTTAAAAGAAGCCACAAAAGATTTTAGGTTCGATAATATTGCTGGAGGACTACAGTTCTTCGTAGAACAATTGATGAAAGAACTATTAATTAGAATCTATAAAAAATACAAAATAAAAAATTTCTATTTTTCTGGTGGAGTATCTATGAATGTTAAAATGTATAACAATTTAGGAAAATTAAGTTTTGTAAATTTTCTTTATTCACCTCCATCTGGAGGTGATGAAAGTTTATCAATTGGCGCTTGTTATTATTTATCACAGCACATCAAAACATATCCTTTAAATAATATTTATTTAGGAAAAAATTTAATAAGCAAAAGTGTGAAATTAAATTTAGAGTACATAAAAAAGCAATTCTCAAAAAAAGATTATAAAATATTAAGCAATTTTAATCATAAAGATTTAGCTTCACTGCTTGTAAACAACGAAATTATCGCTGTTGCTCGAGACAGAGAAGAATTTGGTGCCCGAGCTTTAGGTAATAGAAGTATTATTGCTAATCCATCAAATTACGATGTAGTACAAAGTATTAATGAGAGCATCAAAAATAGAGATTTTTGGATGCCATTTGCATTAACTATATTAAAAGAAAATCATAAAAAATATATTGATAATAAAAAAAATTTTGAATGCAACTATATGACAATGTCATTTGATACAAACAAAAATAATTTTAATAAAATTAAAGCTGGCTGTCATCCATATGATAAAACTGTAAGGCCCCAAATATTAGATAAAAATTCTAATCCAAAATATTATTCAATTATAAAACAATTTTCAAAAAAAACTGGAATTCCTGCTTTACTGAACACCAGCTTAAATCTTCATGGAAATCCCATGGCATCTAGTTTAAGTCAAGTAATTTCTACTTTTAAAAAGTCTGGTTTGAAGTATTTATATTTAAATGACAATTTTTTAATAAAAAAAAAATAGATTTTTTTTTATTTATTAAATCCTTAAAAGTGAAAAACTAAACAGAAAATTAAAAAAATTGAAAAAAGTACTTATTCATCTTTTTCCGTATAAATTTGTTAATCATGATTATAAGATTAGAGAGTTTGCGGAGCTAGAAAAAAAATTTAAAACGAAAGTAATTGTTCACGATTTATCAAAAATATTTTATCCGAAATTAGATTATATAAAAGCAAAGAATTTTAAGAAATCTATTAAATTTAAATCAATAAGTCAGTGGGTAAAAACTTTAAATAAGTTAAAAAAGCATGATGTGGTTATTCTCAATGAATTAGTTTTAGACTCGTTTAAGTCTTTAATTATTCATTACCACTTAAAAAAAAGTAACTTTCCAATTTTTTTAAATTCAAATCCTGGAGTAGCAGATGAGTCATCACTTTTTTCAACAGATTTAAATTTTGAAAAAATAAAAATTAAATTTATGAGACTTTTAAAAAATCCAAATCTTTTGATCATTTATTTAAAAAAGAAAATTTTAATGTTTTTATTTCCTTTGATTAAATTTAGTAAAATTACTATATTTTTAGTCGGAGACAAAAACAAAAGCTTGCCTTTATTTCACTCTTCCTACAGGGCTCATAACAAAAAAATTGTAATGGCGCACTTTAGAGATTATTCGAATTTTTTAAATTACAAAAAAAAAAATATTGTAAAAAAAAATAAACCAATAGTTTTTTTAGACTCTACATTTCCATATTTTATGGATGATGAATCGCTACTTTTTAAACAGAAACGTGAAATTGATTTAGTCAAGTGGTATAGAGAACATAATGAATTCTTTGATAAATTAGAAAATTTTTTTTCAACAAAAGTTATTGTGGTTTCTCATCCCAAAACAAAAGGTATTAAAAATCCTTTTTTAAAGAAAAGATTTATAGATCATCGAATAGATGCAACACTAAAATTAACATCATCCTCTCTTTTTTTTCTCTGCGGAATGTACGTCAGTACAGCTATTTCTTTTCCAATTTCAGCTTATAAACCTATTTTTTTTCTATATTCAGATCAAATGAAACTCCATTATGAAAGACAAGTTATTGTTGAAAAAGAAGCAGCAAAATTAATTGGTAGTGGACTTTTGGATATAAATAATTTCACAAAAAATGACATTTTAAAAAATATGAAAGTAAACAAAAAACTATACGATAATTATAAGTATAGATTTTTAACATCAAAAAGATTATCAAAAAAACCAAATCATATAATTTTAGGCGAATTAATTTAATCATTTAAATAAAACATGAAAAAGCCAATTAGAATAATACCTATTCTGGAAATTAAAAATGGATTGTTAATTAAAGGAATTAACTTTGAAGGATTGAGAGTTCTTGGCAATGCTAAAGACTTTGCAAAATTATATTATTCTCAAGGTGCCGATGAAATATGTTACCAAGATAGTGTAGCAACACTTTATGGTACAAATAATTTAATTAAATTTGTAAGTGAGTCAGCTAAAAATGTTTTTGTTCCTTTATCAGTCGGAGGCGGTATAAGAAGTATAAACGATGCGTCTTCAATGTTTAAAGCCGGGGCGGATAAAATAATTGTTAATTCCGCTGCGATCGATGATATAAAGTTGTTAAAAAAAGCATCCAAAATTTTTGGATCCTCAAACATAACAGTAATAATTCAAGCTATTAAAATAAATAATAAGTATTTTATAAGTAAATCAAATGGCAGAGATCTTGTTAAAACTGATCCAATACAGTGGGCTCAAAAAGTAGAGGAGAATGGAGCAGGAGAAATAATTATTACTTCGGTAAATCATGAAGGGTTAAAAAAAGGTTTTGATTTGCCTCTAACAAAAAAGATTGTTGAGAAAGTATCTAGTCCAGTTATTGCTCACGGAGGCGCTGGGAATGTTAAACATATTTATGATGTAATAAAACACACTAATGTTAGTGGAGTGGGAATAGCCTCAATTTTGCATTATGAGGCTATCAAATTTTTACCTAAAATTAAAACGAAGATTGGAAATACATCTTATTTAAAAAGTATAAAGAAAATATCAAAAGCCCAAAATAAAATTCAAAAAATTAAAAGTTTTTTAAAAAAAAAAAATATACCAATTAGAGATGAAAAATAAAAATCCGACTTTAGGAATCATTGATTTAAAATTTAATAACTTATTGAGTATTTATAAAGCTAGTGTTCAGTCTGGTTTTAAAACTTCGATAATTTCTGAAAAACAAAAAAAACTTGCTTACGATTTTGTTGTTATTCCTGGTGTAGGCACATTCAAATCAGGAATGAAAGTTATCAAAATTAATAATTACGATGAAAAAATATTTAATTATTTATCAAAGCCAAATTCTTTTATTTATGGAATATGTCTTGGTATGCAATTACTTTTTGAAAATAGCCAAGAATTTGGTTTGACAAAGGGACTCGGCTTAATCCAGGGAGATATACTTGAACTAAATAAAAAAAATAAATTTATGAAGACAAATATGGGATGGAGTCAAACAAAATTTATAAACAAGATCAATAAATCTGATTTTAAAAGATTTAATAATCAACTTTTTTACTTTGTTCATTCTTACTATGCTAATCCAACTAATAAATCAGATATATTTGCAAAAACGTTGCACGGTAATTTCTTATTCGCTTCAGCAGTAAAAAAAGGGAATATTTTAGGAACTCAATTTCATCCTGAAAAAAGTGGAAACTTGGGCATTGAATTTTTAAGAAGTTTAAAAAAGTATAAATCTTAATATGAAATTAAAAACATTTTACGGGTTACCAGAAAAAGTTATATTCTGCAAAAAAAGTTTAATTTCTAATCAAACTCCAAGCTCAACTCAAGAGTTTAAGCAAACTAAAAAAACCAAAAAAAAAACTTTATATATAGATAAAAATGGAATTTCTGATCCTTGGAAATACTCAAGATTAAAAAAAAAAATTAATTACAATCAAAGAGAAAAACAATTATTAAAACTTCTTGAAAAGCATAGAGGCAAAAGAGAATTTGATTGTGTTGTGCCTGGAAGTGGAGGAAAAGATAGCTGTTATGCGGCTCACATTTTAAAATATAAATACGGAATGAATCCGCTACTAGTAACGTGGTCGCCAAATTTATATACAGATTACGGATACCAAAATTTTAAAAACTGGATAAAATCTGGGCCTTTCAAATGTATTTCATCTAAAAGAAACGAGAGATTATTAAAAACACTTACCAAGCTCTCAATTGAGAATTTGCTGCACCCTTTTCAAACATTTATTTTAGGACAAAAAGCATTTCCTGCAAAGATAGCTGAAAAATTTAAAATTCCACTAGTATTCTATGGAGAAAATGAAGCAGAACACCATAATGCTATAGCAGACAACAGAAGCTCTTTAAGAAGTAAATCGTTCCATCAATATAAAAATTTATCTGAAATTAGATTAGGTGGAATTAAAATAAATGAACTTATAAGAGATTATAATTTTAAGAATAAAGATTTTGAGCCTTTTTTACCTCTTGAGTCTCAAAAATTAGATAAATTTCCTCTAGAAGTTCATTACTTGGGTTATTACCTCAAGTGGATACCTCAAGAAACTTTTTATTATGCGGTGGAAAATTGTAATTTTAGACCAAGACCATTTAGAACAGAAGGAACTTACAGCAAGTATAATAGTATTGACGATAAACTTGATGATCTACATTATTATACAACTTTTATCAAATTTGGAATTGGAAGAGCCACATATGAAGTGTCCCAAGAATTGAGAAACGATCATTTAACAATAGAAGAAGGAAAGAAACTTATTAAAAAATATGATGGAGAGTTTCCCAAAAATTATTTTTCTGAAATAATGAAATATTATAATATCAATGAAAACTATTTTGTAAAACTTTGTGACAAGTTTAGATCACCACATATATGGAAAAAAATTGAAAAGAAATGGTATTTAAGACATACTTCAAATAAGGACGGCACAGATGATTAAAAAAAATCTAAAGAAGTATTTGATTGACCATAATGCAAAAACAATGGACTCCTTAAGAAGAATAAATAAGTTAGGAGGCGGATCACTAGTAGTTGTATCTAATAAAAAAATTTTAAAAGGAATTCTAAGTAGCGCTGATTTAAGAAAAGCAATACTAAATCACAATATAACTAATGAAAAAATAAATAAAATTTACAATAAAAAACCTAGGTTTATATTTTCTGATGAAATTCAAGAAAAAATTAAGAAAATATCTCCCAATCTAAAAAAATTTAGCATTATCCCCATAGTAGATCGAAGGACAAAAAAAATAATTAATGTTCTTGATTCAGAAAAATTAAATTTATTAAACATTAAGAAAAAAAATAAAAAATTGAATGTTAGTGTTGTTATAATGGCAGGAGGAAAAGGAACTAGATTAATGCCTTATACATCAGTATTACCTAAGCCTCTTTTGCCTATTAATCAAAAGCCTACTATTAACCATATTATTGATAGATTTATAAATCTTAGCACTGAAAAATTTTTTGTAACACTTAATTATAAATCTGAAATTTTAAAAACATACTTAAAAGATTTAAATAAAATTAAACCTTTGATAACGATAGAAGAAAAAAAACCCTTAGGAACAGCTGGGGGTTTATTTTTGATTAAAAATAAAATTAAAAATGACTTTTTCTTAACAAATTGTGACACAATTATTAACGAAAATTATAATGATATCTACAAACAACACAAAGCCAAAAAAAATGACATTACTATTGTAACTGCATCAAAAAAATTTAAAATTCCTTACGGAGTTTGTGATGTAAAAGAAAATAATTTTATAATGAGAGAGAAACCAGAATTAAAATACAATGTAAATACTGGTTTTTATATAATTTCAAAAAATTGTTTAAGAGTTTTAAAAAGAAAAGAATATTTAGATTTCAATGATTTTCTATTGATGTGTAAGAAACATAATAAGAAGATTGGAATTTTCAAGATAAAAGAAAAAAGCTGGATAGATGTTGGTCAAATGAGAGAATACAAAACTAACTTAAATAAAAATATTTAAAAAATTGAAAAAAAAAGTTCTCATATTTGGGTTTGGTTCAATCGGAAAAAGGCACGCAAATTTGTTACGCAGTTTTAAAACAGTTTCTAATGTGTTAATTTTTTCAAGCAGAATAAACAAAAAATTTAATTCAACAAATCGTATTTTCGATATATTAAAGTTTAATCCAGATTATATATTAGTTTGTTCTGAAACTTCTCAGCATCTCCGAACTATAAAAATAATTGAAAAAAATTTTAAAAATAAAACAGTTTTAGTCGAAAAACCACTTTTTCATAAATCTATAAGATTTAATTTTAAAAATAATAAGTATTATGTAGGATATAATTTGAGATTTCACCCTGTGATTAAATTTTTAAAAAGACAAATTAAAAAAAATAAAATTTTTTCTATATCGGTTTTTTGTAATTCCTTTCTTCCAAAATGGAGAAAAAATATAGATTATTTTAACTCTTATTCATCTTCAAAAGTAAGAGGCGGAGGGGTCCTTTTAGACTTAAGTCATGAAATTGATTACTTACAGTGGCTTTTTGGTAAAATTAATAGAATTGAATATAAAAAGATAAAAACAGTATCAAATTTAAAAATAAAATCTGAGGATATGGTGCAAGTTATTGGTAAAATTAAAAATATTAATTTTTATTTAAACTTAACTTATTTTTCAAGACATGAAGAAAGACGAATTATTATTGATAGCAATAAGGAGACAATTGTAGGAGATTTAATAAACTACAACATTAAAATTATAGATAATAAAAATTTAAAAAAAATTAAATTTAAAAACACTAAAAACCAAACTTATATCGATCAACATTTGGCTATATTAAATAATCAGCCTAAAATTCTTTGTAATATTAAAGACGCTAAAAATACTTTATCTTTTATAGAAAGGCTAAAAGGCAAAATATGATAGTTTTAGGTGCAGTTTTTGCCCGTAAAAATTCTAAAGGTATAAAAAATAAAAATCTTTTACGATTTAAAAATAAAACTTTAGTAGGGCATGCTGTAGATCAAGGTTATAAATCAAAATTTATTAAAAAAGTTTATATTTCATCAGATAGTAAAAAAATCATAAAAGAGGCAAAAAAATATAAAGCAATTGCTCCATTCAAGAGGCCTAAATCCTTATCTAGAGATACCACTCCTCATATTGAAGTATGGAGACATTTTGTTAAGTATTTAAAAAAAAAAAAAATAGTTACAGATTATATTGTTGATATTCCGGCTACTTCACCGCTTAGAAATGTAATAGATATTAATAAATGTATAAAATTAGCATTAAAAAAAAAGCTAGATATGGTTTTTACGATTATTAAATCTAGTAAAAATCCTTATTTCAACATGCTGGAAAAAAAAGGAAAAAAATTTAAACTTGTTAAAAATTCAAATAAAAAAATCCGAAGAAGACAAGATGCGCCAAAATGTTATGATTTAACTACCGTCTGCTATGTTTTTAAACCACAATATATAATGAAAACCAAAAATGTTTTGTCAGGAAAAGTAGGTTTTGTTAACATACCAAAAGAAAGAGCTATCGATATAGATGATAAGATTGATTATAAAATAGCATCAATCTTTTCTAAAAAAAGTTAGATGATTAAAAAAACAATTATAGTAACTGGAGGTTTTGGAACTATTGGGTTTGCTCTAAGCAAAAGTCTTTTAGAGCAAGGTCACAAAGTAATAATAGCTGATAACAAAATAAAAACAATAAAGAATTTAAAGTTAAATAAATTTAATGTTTCTGTATTAAAGACAAACCTAAACAATGAAAATGAAATAAAAAAATTAATATCTTTATGTACAAAAAAATTTAAAAAAGTTGATGCACTTGTTCATTGCGCATATCCGAAAACAAAAGATTGGGGAGTTAAATTAGAAAAACTTAAACAAAAAAGTTTGAATGAAAATTTAATTAATCAATTGGGCTCAACAATCATTGTTAGTAAAAATATAATTAATCTTTTTTTAAAACAAAATTATGGAAATTTGATATTATTATCCTCAATTATGGGCTTAAATAATCCAAAATTTAAAACTTATAAAGGAACCAATATGTCAAGTCCTATTGAATATTCTGCAATAAAATCTGGAATAATTTCAATAACAAAATATTTAGCAAAATATTACTCTAAAAAAAATCTCAAAATTAACTGCTTAAGCCCTGGAGGCATAATAGATAATTCACAAAAAAAAAAATTTATTAGAAATTACAAAAAAGAATGTAATTCTAAAGGTCTGTTAGACCCAAAAGATGTTGTAAACGCAATCAATTTTTTACTGTCAGAAAAATCAAATTTCATTTCTGGTCAAAATATCGTGGTTGATGACGGCTATTCATTATAAGAAAAATTCTATTAAATATGAAAGATAATAAAGTCTTAGTTGTCGGTGGCACAGGATTTATTGGCTTTCATTTAATTAAAAAATGTCTCAGTCTTAAAATGATCGTAACTAGTATTTCAAGAAGTAAACCTTCTAAACTTCGCAAACTGAAAAAAGTTAAATATAAAGTTTGCAACATTGTCAATTTTAGAAAATTAAAAAAACTACTTATAAACGATTATGATTTTGTTGTGAATTTAGGAGGTAATATAGATCATTACAGTAAAAACAAAACTTATAATAATCATTATATTGGTGTTAAAAATTTATATAATATTTTTCAAAAAAAAAAAATTAAAAGATTTATTCAAATAGGAAGTTCATCAGAATATGGAAAGATTTTTGGGGCAGCTAGAGAAAATGATATTTGTAAACCAAAAATGATATATGGTAGGTCTAAATTGCTAGCTACAAACTTTTTGTTAAAAAAAAATAAATTAGAGAAATTTCCATTAACTATCTTGAGATTCTTTCAGATTTATGGGCCTCATCAAAGCACAAATAGATTAATTCCATTTGTTATTTCCTCATCTCTTAAAGATAAAAGTTTTAACTGCTCAGAGGGAAGCCAGCAAAGAGATTTTTTGTATATCGATGATGCTGTTGACTCAATAATCAAAATTTTTAAAAGACAAGAGTCTCAAGGTAAAATTATTAATATAGGATATGGCACACCGATTAAAATTAAAAAGATAATACTTATAATTAATGCGCTGATTAAAAAAGGAAAACCTAAATTTGGAAAGTTAAATTTACGAATAGATGAAAGCATGAAGATTTATCCTAATTTATTAGTAGCAAAAAAGATACTTAGATGGAAAAGCAAAACATCAATTAAAAAAGGATTGGTAAAAACTATTCAATTTTATAAAAGAAATTCTTTAAAAATATGAAAGTCATAATTTTAGCAGGTGGACTCGGGACAAGATTATATGAATATACAAAACGTATTCCTAAACCTATGGTGAAAATAGCAGGTTATCCAATTATTGTTCATATAATTAAACATTATATGAAGTATGGTTTCAAAGATTTTTATATAGCTGCCGGTTATAAGAGCAACATTATAAAAAGATATTTTAAAAATTTTAAAAAAAATGCTGTACCCTTTAATCATAAAATTAAAAAGAAAAAATGTTCAATATCAATAGTTGATACTGGCCAAAATACTTTAACAGGAGGTCGTTTAAGGCGATTAAAAAAATATCTTAAACCTGGAGAAACATTTATGTTTACTTATGGAGATGGGATTTGTGATGTAAATTTAAGAAAGCTCTTAAGATTCTATAAAAAAAGTAAAAAAATCATTACTGTAACAGCAGTAAGACCACCTGCAAGATTTGGTGAAATTCAGTTATCTGGAAATATTGTGAAATCTTTCGAAGAGAAACCTCAGACATCCCAAGGTTGGATAAATGGAGGTTTTTTTGTGACAAATTATAAGTTTTTTAATTATCTAAAAAACGATGGAACTATTTTAGAAAAAACTCCCCTAGAACAAGCTTGTAAAAATAAAAATTTATCTGCTTATAAGTTTAAAGGTTTTTGGAAATGCATGGATACTATTCGGGATAAACAGGTTTTAGAAAAAATAATGAAAAAAAAAATTAACTAAGCACTTAATGACCAAACACAAACCTTTGGTGAGCGTAATTATGAATTGCCATAATGGTGAAAAATATCTCAAAGAGAGCATTAAAAGTTTAATGTCTCAAACTTATAAAAATTGGGAATTAATTTTCTGGGATAATAATTCTTTGGATAATAGTAAAAAAATTCTTAAAGAATTTAAAGATAAAAGAATTAAATATTTCAAATCTCAAAAATTTCAAAATCTTTATCATTCTAGAAACTTAGCTATAAAAAAAGCAAAAGGGAAATACGTAGGGTTTTTAGATGTAGATGACTTATGGGAAAAGAATAAGTTAAAAAAACAAATCAAATATTTTTTAGAGAATCAAAGCTTAAAAGTTATTTATTCAAATTTTTTTCTAATAAATGAAATAAAAAAAAAAAAAAAAATAAAAAAAAAAAAA
>Ga0233444_10003441_pt1 | contig 15724 bp, 5 predicted proteins | sample SI_124_October20_6_FD_182792 | JGI IMG/M metagenome (GOLD analysis project Ga0233444, IMG submission 182792) | Seawater microbial communities from Saanich Inlet, British Columbia, Canada - SI_124_October2016_10_MG | ecosystem: Environmental > Aquatic > Marine > Inlet | place: Canada: British...
CATTGTCACCTTGTTGATTGTATCTTACTCCTGAACCACCTGGGTAACCTTGTCCTGAATAATTTCCTAATCCGCCTTCATAACGGAATCTTGATCCTTGTGCCGATCCAGTAGCACCTCCACCGCCGGAGCCTCCTGGTAGTGCATTATTTCCATCCCATGATCCTCCAGCACCTCCACCTACGGCTGTTACACCATTAAATATAGAGTTGCCACCATTGTTACCTCTGTTAGGATAAGAAGGTGCGCTTCCGCCGCCCCCTACTGTAATTGGATAACTAGAACCAGCTGATACTGGATAGGATCTATTATAAATCATTGCGCCGCCACCGCCGCCACCGCCCCAGTGTGATCCACCAGATGCGCCGCCGCCTACAATTAAAACTTCTACTGTTCCTGTAAATGTAGGTACAAAAGTATGTCCGCCTGTTGAAGTAAACATATGGACAATACCGCCATTAGCTCTACTACCATGCGAACCTGCCCAACGTATTTCGTTGCCACCTGAACCTATTGTTCCTTTAGCTACACCTGTAACTGGTCTCCAACCGCCATTGTAAAATTCTAACAATCCCTGACTAGTGTTATATCTAAGCATTCCGTTTGTCGGAGATCCAGGACGTTCTGCAGTTGATCCGTCTGGTAATACAACATTTCCGAAAGTGGTGTTTTTTAGGATTGCCATTTACTACTACCTTTTTAAACTATCTATTTCATTTTTAAGTGTTTTAATTGCTTCCACTAAGTATGCTCCTAATTTAGTATAGTAGATACTTTCTGCTTGGCCATCACTATTCCTTTTAACAAGTTCTGGTATAACACTGTTAACTTCTTCAGCAATTAGACCTACTTCGTTTTTTGTTGAACCGTCTTTACGATCATATATTTTACCTGCAAGTTGCATAATTTTATCTAATGCATTGTCTATCGGTTGTATATTTTCTTTAAGTGTAATACTAGATGTCTCTGTAATACTTGCCGCACTCATATTTCCTGAGAAACTTGCACTTCCTCCGCTTACTTGTCCTGAAATAGTTAAATTACCTGTACTAGGTTGGAAGCTCAATTTACTACTTGATACTGTTACGCCTGTAACTGATCCTGAAGTGTTTGTTGTAAGTGTAGGATAGTGTGTAGATGCACTTGTTGTATTGTCTGTAATATCAACATCAGCAGCTACCCATGTTAAATTTCCGCTAGTGTCAGTTTGTAAAAACAATCCATCTACTGGACCACCTGCAGGAAAAGTATACGTAGCATCTACAGTTACATCTGCAGGTACAGCTAATTCAACCTTATTTGAATTATCTGAATCTTTCAAAACAAGTTTTTTATTGCTACGCATATTTAAATGTGCGTTTACTTGTATTTCACCAGTACCGTTTGGTGTAAAGTTAATATCGTTATTTGAAACCACACTACTAACAGTTTGGCCTACTGCTGTGAGTGTTCCTAATATTGGACCACCTGTTACGCCGTTTGTTATTTTTCTCATTGTAGTTTCCTTAACTTGTTGCTGTTTCTATACCATATACCACAACACTTACGTCGGTACTGTTTGCATAAACTACAACCTTTTTAGTTGCGTCTATTACAACACCGCCTCTTTCTAATGTTCCGTTTCCTACCAGTTCAGTATCGTATTCAACATACTCTGCATTTACTGGTGTATCTGCTGCTGCTAAAGCTACTCTTACATCTCTATTAGATGAAGACCTATTACAGACACTAATCGTTACAATAGAGAAAGTATCGCTTGGTACAGTATACACAGTAGTATTTGTTGTTGCTGCTAAATCTGTTGTGCCTAATATTCCTGTTGCCATTTTATTCTCCTATCTTAAAAAGTAATTATATGCTAGAGGCAGACCTAACACACTTCTTGTAAAGTTTACATTTGCCTTAATATTTATCAATGCGCCGGACACTGTTGTAATTTGTGTGCTATTAATAAATATGTCACCTGCTGTAACACTGTTGACAACAAGCGATGCGCCACCTCCACCAATTTGGGCTTCAATATAGGCTTTAATAGCTCGTTGTGTTGGAACAACACTATCCGAATTTGCTGTAAAGAACGGATCTGTACTAAATTCAGTTACACTTGCAGAGTTACCACCTAATGTAACTTCTCCTAATGTAAGTTCCTGTAGTCCTGCAATGTTAAACGCTTCAGCGTTCAATGTTGCAACACCAGTTGCTTGTTCAATACTGAACAAGTCACCAACTCTAAAGTTACCATCTTGGTCAGTAGCTGTGAAGAACACTCTTCCGCCATCTGCGTCAACAGTTTCATTTGCTTGAGTCGGATCGTTTACTGGAGGACCATACACGTTATTTGGATAATTTGTATCGTTGAAGTTTCCAGTACCAATGTCTAAGAAATCGTGTCCTGTTAGACGTACCTGACTAAATCTAATACGCATAGTAACGCCATCACCATCTGGTACTGCGTCCTCAATTTCCATATTTGGTGATAGCTGTAAGAATGCAGTGTATGAACCGTCTTTAGTTCCAACTCTACTTACAACATTAACCAATTTAAATACTATGTTAGGTAAACTATCAAATACTACGTTTGATCCGTTTACAGGAATTGCAGATAGTTGTCTTACTGCAACAAACTGACCATCTTGTAGGAAGTTTGCTCTACCATTACTGTTATCTTTATCTACTTCTGCACTTGCTTGTATAAAGCCGCTTCCTCTAGCAACAAATGTTGGTTGTGCTAATACTCCGCTGTCTATTCTTACTGTAAACAATGCTTCGTTAATATTGTTTGGATCAGTAATAGTCATTGTAGGAGGTGTGCTACCATAGTTTGAACCAGGTTCTGTGACTCTTGCAGCAAATATTTTTTCGCTTGCAACGCTTGCTCTTGCTTTTGTAGTACAACCTATTTTAAAGTTACCTAAAGCAGTTGTAGTGCCTGTTTGTATACCTACAAATTTACCTACTCTACCAGGGTTACCAAAGCCAATTGCATTTAATCCGCCTGTATATGTTGCACCCGAAATTGCATATGGAGCTGGCCAATAAACGCCATCTTCACTATACGACAGTTCGTTAGTGTCTGTAGTAGTTACAACAAATACACCATTACCGTATGCAATACGTTTTGGTGTAGCTGTATTGGACCCGCCAGTAGTAATTGCTTGTTGTGTCCATGTTGCGCCACCATCTAAACTAAACGCACCGTTTCTTGTGTCAGTTGCAATAGCAAAGAATTTACCTTTACCATATGTAATATCTTCCCAATCATCAGCTGCAGGTAATCCAGATGCAACTTCTGTCCACGTCACACCGTCTGTTGAATATGCAACGTTTTGTGCGGCACGTTTGACTGCTACAAACACTCCTTGCCCGTATGCTACTGAACTAAATCCAGTGCTAGGTAAAGCGTTTGAAGTTGTTGTCCAACTTGCTCCGCCATCATCTGTATATGAAACATCTCTATCGCCGTCGCCAATAATAATAAAGCGTCCAGTATTAGCAGTAATTTGTCCAAATGCTGTGTCGGCATATGTAGTTGCTGTTAACGAAGGTTGCGATCCAGGAGCTGTCCATGATGTACCATTTAAACTATAGTTTACAACTGTTGCACCGCCTGTAATTCCAACTGCTACTGAGTAACTCTGTCTGAATGTTGTAGATCCATCGTCAATTAGCCCGTTGCTTACACGCTTGTAATCTGCACTAGTTGCTAAAGTTGAACTTGTCCAAGTAGCACCATCTATTGATGTCTGTGCTGTTGTACCACCATCTGGTAAAGCAATAAACGCACCTTTTCTACCAATACCGTCAATGTCAAATTCTTCAACAGCACCTGTCGACGAGTTTACTGTAGTAATTGTTATTGTAATATCATTAATAGTAGTTGCACCGCCAACACTAGTTCCAGGAATAGTTACTACATCTTTACGCTTGTAACCCGAGCCGCCTGCATTAAGTTGTAAATAATATTTTGAACCATTTCTAGTTACATTAAATGTTGCATTCACTCCGTCGATTTCAGTTTCAACTGCAACATTATTGTATTGAGCAGATGTTTCTAAATATTTTACATCATTCCAGACATCACTTGCAATGCTGTGTGTTGTATCAGAACTTGTAGGAGCAGTAAATGATAGTCTAGGTTCAATTAAGTAAGTTGATGAACTATTAGGTGAAACAAAAGTTGTGCCTGAAACCACATGATCCCAACCAGCAGTTCCGTCTGTTTCTTTAACAACTGTTGCAATTTTTGATCCTGAATTATATGTATCAATAACAGCAAAATGTCCTGTACCTGCACCACCTGTAATATAAACTTTCATTCCAGGATATGCAGTACTTGAATTACCGTCAGTAGCTGCAAGTGTAATACTATTGCTTGAACCAGTCTGTGCTGTGTTAGTTACAACAAGATAACCGCTTCCGCCTGCTGTTGCATCTGGATTACCTGTTGAATCATCTACTTCAATAATCCTTACTTGATGTACACCTTCGTCGCGGAACTCGTCCATTACAAGTTCTTCATTATCACCTGCGCCAAATATATTTAATTTTGCTTCAGTGTAATCATTACCTGCATGGCTATATTCCATTTGTAATATTTCGTCAGCACCATCTGTAAACACATTTGCTATAACTGCATTATATTGTTGTTCGTTATCTACTATTGCTGTTACTGGAGTTTCATCAGCGTCAACACCTTCTGCTACAGAACCAAACTTACCATAAGAATTGTTACCGTTTGTCGCTCTAGCTCTACCACCTGACTCACATAAGTAACCTATGTGCGAATAATATGTAAACACAGACACAAGTTCTGCTCTACCATTGTTTAACAACCATGCGCCTATACCATCTGATATAACCTGTGTAAAGTCGTTACTAACAATAGAGTCGTTACCACCGTTGTGTAATGAACCATCAATTTTTTGTCCGACAGCAGCATATCCAAATGTTGTACAGTTTTGTACATAAGGTGATCTAGCTGTAATCCAAACACGTTCGTCATCTGGTCCCCATCCTGGATCAAGTGATGCATATGCACCAGCTGTTGGTCTTTGTGTTCCAAATGCATTTGCAGGACCTAAGTCTCCACTTAAACCTTGCATAGTTTGAAGTCTTAATCCTGTACCATTACGTAAGTAATAGAAATCTTCTTCTTGCGAGCCTATAACGCTGTTTACATAATAACGAGCAGCTAATCTTGATTTATAAATTGCAGGCAAGTATACCTCTACATTAAATCCAAACTTATTATATGTGCGCCACTGATCTTTTGGCCACGTTAGATCCCATTTCATTGCATCAATGTATTGTCTAACATCACGCTTACAAAGGTCTCTGTTGTATTCATATCCTAAATACATTTCAAAACCTTCACCATAAGTTAGGATAACTCTTTCAGGTCCAAATTTTGTTTCTGATACACTAAATTCTGTATTGTTATAAATGTATCTTACATAATAAGTAGTATTTTCTAAGAACTGTGAATTTTCAACTGATTGCGACGAATCTGCACCATCTCTAAATTTGATAGGCATTCCTCTATGCAGTATGCTAGTATCGTCAATAACAATTTGACCTTCAGTAGTTAAACCATCTGTAATTTTTGCAGCCTGTACAGTTTTTGCAAAATATGTATCAACGTGTGCAAGTGCTTCATCTACTAAAAATTCTTTATTCAATTCTAGCATTCGTATAACATTAAATGCTTGTTGATCTTCAGTAGCAAATTTTCCACCTTCGTCTGAACCACTCCAAACTATATCTTCGATCCATTCCCAGCTACTATTAATTGCATTAATAGCCGCAGTGTTTCCTGCCAATGCTGTTACAATTTGTCCTCTAGCATATTCGTTAGCGGCAATAGTCGCATCTTTTTGTTCACCGATTACTTTTGCACTAGGCTTACGTAGATAACTTAATCCTGCATTTATACTTGCAAAGTTTGTACCTAACAACATATCATACACAGCGGCGTCAATTATTAATCCTAAATCTCTTGAACATTTAGCATGATTGTAATTAAATGTAGTATTGTAAGTAGTATTAATAAATTGTATTGTATCTCTTATAACATCTGCTTGATCACTGAACATATTTGCATGAGCAGTTTCGTATTCTGCATCTGCCCAAGTAATGCTTGGATATACAGGTGCAGGTAAGCTGTTTAAATTGCCTGCTGTTATTGCCGCAGTTATGATGTCAATTTTTGCATCTAGTTCTGCTTCTTCAGTTGCAGTAGCTGCGGTACCTGGCTTTGTTTGAAGTTCAGTGTTACCACTTTGTGCAGTAACAGTACCTTCCTGAATGATTGTACCTACAATGCTTTTTAAGTGATTGTAAGCAGCAACTGTTTCGGTTTCTTGTCCATACACTTGTGTTTCGCCGTCAACAAAATAACTTTCTGCTATTCTAGTTGTAGCTTGAGTGCCGCCATATAATATATCATAACACAAAGCATCAACAATGTAACCAACATCACGTTTACACTTGCCTTCATTGTATACTAATGATCCGTAGGTATTATTAACATATGCAACAGTATCTTCCATCATAAATGTTCTATTTGCAATTAAGTTATCTTTTGCATCAACTCTATTTTGGTCAACTCCTGTTGGACTTGGAAAACTAAATGCATTTTCTGCACTTAATCCGTTGTTTATCATATCTACAATTTCATCAAATGCTGTGTCTATTCTAGTTGCCGCATTACTTGATCCACTAGCAGAAGATCCGTCTGTTGTTACACTTAGTTTTAATGCATCTCTAGCATTTCGAATTGCACCAACTGTTTCTGCTCTTTGTTCTTGTAAGTTATATGCATTATTAGGTCTGTTATATGCACGACCGTTGAATATACCATTATAATTTGTGCCTAATGCAACGTCATAGGATGTATCTTCAATTATGTTTGTTAAATCTCTTCTGCACTTTGCGCTACTATATTGAAAATTACCAAAATGCCCGTTAATAAAATCAATAGTAGTTGTTTGTAGAGAACTTTTTAATCCTCTCACTGTTGTAGCTGCATTTTGTAAACTTGTGGATGCACTTGATGTATTGGGATATGTTGTACTTACTGTTCCAGATCCATTATTAATAATATTAATTATATCATCTAGTAATGCGCCAACCTTTGCAGTTGTAAGAGTGTTACCAGCGTAACCTTGATCAAAAATTTGTGTTTCTACTGTTTGTAACGGAGTTGTTATTTCAGTGTCTTGTGATGCACTTTGCATAATACTTTTCAAATAACCATATGCAGCAAGAGTGGCAGTTTTTTCAGTAGAATTAATTTGCAAGTTATTGGCTTCCCAATATGCTTCGCCGGCTTTTACTGATTGCCAGTTGCCGCCATAAGTCAAATCATACATTACTGCATCAATAATAAATCCTACATCCTGTTTACATTTTGTTTTAGAATAAAATATACTAGAATAATTGTTTCCAATATACTTAATAACCTCTGCTTTAAAGAATGTTTTGTTTAATTTTAATAATTCCCTTGCCCATCCGTATTCAGGTGTAGCTAAGTCCCAAGCATTTGTAAATATTGCTTCTTTTTTCTCTCCAAGCCCGATGTCTATACGTCTTCTAATATTCCTAGTTAATTTTTTCACAGCGTTCTTAGGACCGTCTGTTTCTGCATAAGGCCATGATCTATTTTGTGTACGTGTGTTTCCGCTAGATGGTGTAACTGCTACTCCACTTACAACATCAGATACAACTTCTTCTAATCTTTCTAAAGCTCTATAACTATAATTAAAATCATCTGCAGGTGTTAAGTTTGCATTATTTACAGTTCTCGGTTGTACATTTGTAGAACGTAGTTCATCGCCTATTACACAACATTCTGCAGGTACAATAATAGGTAGTACTTCGTAGTATTTTCCTGTACTTACTTTTAGTAGTGTGTTCCGTATCAATCTAGCAGGTACATTGTTTGCGTTACCGGCTGTAATAGCAGCTGTTACTATTCCGCTTAAAGTTGTAATTGTTTCAAATATAGTTGCCATTAGTAGCCTCCTCCGCCACCGCCGCCGGAACCACTCCCGCCTCCACCGACAGGTGTTCCTTGTCCTATAGCAACGGCGCCTCCACCGCTTACTACGCTTTCATATTCTTTCACTGCTTGATCTCCTAGTGCTGATTCAAAATATTGTCCCACAATAGCAGTTGAATTGTCACCGTTTTCTGTTTGATAATTTACAGCAGGAGCAACCTGTTTTAATACTTTTTCAATTAGAGTTAATCCATATGCAATACTTGCATTAGTTTCTGCTTCTTGTCCTAATATATAAAAGTTTCCTGGTGCTTGTACATATCTAAGGGCTGCTTCTCTTGATTTAACATTTCCGCCATGTTTTAAATCATGTACAAATGCATCTATCAAAAGTCCCATATCTCTTTCACATTTAGAACTATCATATACAAATGAAGTTGTAAACGGAGATGTATTATTAGCAATTTGATAATCAGTCCATTCAACAATTTCGCGTTGAATAAATCTTCTGTTTAATTCTAACAACCTTACTGCACTAGATGCTTTAGTTCCTAATTCTATTTGTTGAGCTGCGTATCTAATAGATCTCCAAGGACGGTCTATACTTTTACCATATGACGGAGCAGGTGCATCTACACCGTGTTCTGCTACATAATAAACATCATCTGCTGATGCGTATGTTGTCCATTCTGGTAATCCAGTAGTGCCAACTTGTAAAATTTGTCCGTCTACACCAATAGGTAATCTAGTTGGACCACCTTCTGAATAGTAAACTAAGTCACCTGCTGTTGTTAAAACGCTTTGTTCACTTCCGATTGCTATAGCATTCCAGTATGTACCTGTAATATCCTGATCTGGTCTTGAATTTTGTGCTCCGCCGTCAACTAATCTATCTGTCGAAAAGTCGTCGCCTTCTGAAAAATGTCCTTGCACACAAACATATGAATTATCACCATATCTTACTACGTCACCTTTGTAATATTCTTGGTCGTCTAACCATTGTCCGCGCCAGTCTAATCCTGCATTAAATTGTTGCCAGTATGTTGTATTAGGTGGTTGCTGTCCTTGATGATCTACTTTTGCACGATATGTAAATCCGCCTAAACGTACAAGGTCACCAATTTCGTATTCAAAGTTTGTAGAATCATCTCCCCAGTCACCTATAAAGCGTAAACCTTCTGAAAAAAGGTCCCAGTCACTTGTTGATGCTGGCGGACGAGCTCCTGTATTTTCTGTTTTTGCAATATATTGATTACCACCATATGCAACAATGTCGCCTGGCTGATATTGTGCTCCACCTGACCAACGTGATTCGTATTGGAATCCATCTACAAACTTACTCCACTTTGCACTATCTGCTGCAAACGTTGCTTGTGATGTATGATAAGTTGTTACTATCCATAAGTTTGCGCCTAGTCTAACAACATCGTTTAATTTATATCTAAAAGTTGCTTGCCAGTCGCCTTTGTAATCAAATCCTTGATTAAAAATATCCCAATTTGATTGATCAGCTTCTAATCCTAATCCTATGCTTGCTGCTGAAATATGGTTTTGATTACATACATATGTAGTACCTCCATATTTTACCTGATCATTTTCTTTATAATCAAATGATGTTTGCCAGTCGCCTTTCCATTCTACGCCTTCAGCGTATATTTGCCAATTTCCAATATCTGCTTCTAGTCCTGTTGTGCTATCTGCCGCAGAAGTATGTTTTGTTTGAGCAATATATAATCGACCACCGTAACCTACAATGTTATCTACAAAGTATTCTATGCCTGGTTGCCATTCGCCTTTCCAGGTTTGTCCGTCACTTACTAGGTTCCATTTTGGTGGACTTATATCAAAATCTGTAAAAAAGTCTGCAGAGCTTGTATGACCAATAACACAAATGTATACTTTACCTTCGTGTGCTACTACGTCATCTTGGAAATATTGTGAACTTCCTGTCCATTGGTTTTTCCAAACAAATCTAATTCTACCAAGTTTAAATTCTGCCATTTAATTGCTCCGCTATGTTATTTATCTTATTGCATGTTCTCATTAAAAGTTCTCGCATAAAGCATTTGACTCACTATTGTACCTTGAATTGCTGTAGGATTACCTAAATCATCTACACCGTCAAAATGTACTTCTCTAGGAATATTTAAGTATGAGTCTCCTGTCATTAATATTCTATTATCGCTTGTTCCTATAGAAACTTGACCAGCTGTAATAGCGTTTGTTTCTAAATCAGAACCACCAACTGACAATCTATCTGCTAAGAATGTTGCAATAGCCTTTTGTGTTGGTATAATTGCATTACTATCAGCACTAAATGTTGCATCAGTTGAAAATTCGTTAACTACTGTACCAGTACCACCTAGTCTAACACCACCTAGTGCAAGTTCTGATAGACCGTCTAGATCGAAGAATTCTGCACTAATAGTAACAACACCTGTAGCTTGGTTTACTCCAAATAGTTCACCAGCTCTAAAGTTACCGTCTTGGTCAGTAGATACATAGAATACTCTACCACCGTCTACTTCTAAAACTTCGTTTTCTGGTAAAGCTGTAAAGTATGCTCCGCTTGCATATAAAGCAGGATAATTTGTTTGCACAAAATTTCCTGTACCTATGTCTAAGAAATCATGTCCTGATATTCTACACTGACTGTAACCAGTATTCAAAGTACCTATTGTACCTGTTGCTAAATTATATTCATTTTTCATTGTAGGTGATATTTGGAATCTAACAACTCTAGTTCCGTTTCCAGTCCCGTCATCTCCTAAATCAGTCGAACCTACACCTGTAAATAGTTTGTAAACATCTGGATCATCTGATACTTCATCATCAATGGTTGTAAATCTAATCTGCACACCAGGCCCTGGTATACTTGCACTAACTCCGCTTACTGTTACAAATTGACCTTCTGGAATAATATCTGCAAAACCATTTCCGGAAATAGTAATTGTACTTGTGGATGTTTTATAACCTGCACCTCTATCTACAAATTGTGGTTGAGGCAACACGTTATCTCTAATAAATCTATCTGTTTCAACTTCTGTTGTATATCCGCTATCAGTAATTGTAAACGTAACAGGATTTGTATTTTGATCGTAACCACTACCTGGATCCCATATTTTAATTTCAGTAAATGATTTTGCTGTTATATTTGATCTTACTTTTGCTAATGCTCCTGTGTTTATTTTAACTACAGCATTTAATAATTGATTTTTTCCTAATGCTATCCAAGTAGGTGTTTTTTCAGTTGTATTGAACATAATTGTTTGCCATTCATGTGGACTATCAAGATTATATTCTCTCCAAAGCACACCATCTTCTGTTGTAACTACCCATCTCGTAGGACCTGATTCAAATCCTAATGGTTCTCCATAATCTTTAGCTACCTGTGTTTGACATACTGCAATGAATACGCCTTGACCATATTTGATGTCTGTCCATACCATCGGAGTTGATCCATCTGGTGAAGGTGCAACAGTTCCTAATTGCCAAGTAGCACCTCTATCTAAACTGTATGCAGTATCTCCTGTTGCGCTAAATGCTAAGAATCTATTATTTCCGTATTCTAAATTAATCCAGTCATAGTCTGCAGGTAACACATTACTATACATGTTCCAAGTAACACCGTCTGCACTATATGCAACGTCTTTTGTCTGTGATCCTGAAATTACTACAAAACGCCTTTGTCCATAAGCAATTTTTAACCATTGGTCGCCTGCACTATCGTCTCCTGTTGGTAAAGTAGATGTTGCCCAGTTTAATCCGTCTGAGCTGTAGGCTGCTGTATTACTATTTTCTGCTATTGCAACAAATCTATGTGTTTGTGAAGGTAAAAATCCATGTGCTCCATCACTCCATGCTTGCGAAGAAGGTAGAGTTCTAGTTGTCCAGTTAACTGCGTCATAGCTAAAACTATATTGGTTGGTGTCTTTTGCAAGTGCAATAAATCTATTTCTACCTATTAGTAATTTTTGATAATCTAAAACTGCGCTTAAATTTGATTCACTCCATGAAGTTCCGTCATCACTGTATACAACAAAGTTTGGCTCTGCTAGTGCAACATATCTACCGTCTCTTGCTAGTCCTGTTGTCGAAATATCAGTTATAGCGTTTGTACTGTCTTCGGTTGTTGACACTACTGTCACTGTTAGATCGTTTTTAGGTGTTGTACCTCCTAATGCTGTACCTAATACTGTCATAACTTGCCCAACACCGTAACCTGCTCCTGGATTTGTTAAGTTAACAATGTATGTTTGGCCTGATCTTTGTACCGATATCTCAGCAGTAATTGCGGCTGCCTCTTGTACTCCTTCACTACCTTCAGGCAATTCGACATTAAAGTAAAATGCTGTAAGTCCGCCAAATTGGCCGTCTATGAAATTTCTAGCTGCAGAAAGGTTAGTATGTGTTTTTGTAAAGCCTGGATGATTACAAGCAATCCTTGGTTCTATTCTATATGTAGTTGTACTATCAAGATTTGCTTCGATAGCGTATCCAGGTAATACATGGTCCCATCCTAGTTCGCTTGTTGATTCTTTTCTAACAATCAATTCTTTTGTGTTAGTATCATATGCAGCAACATAGCCATATTGACCTACTCCAGTTCCTTGAGTAATCAAAATTCTAGCACCTAGTATTTCAGTATCGAATTGAGTTTCTTCGTTAGTATTCAATATTAACCTTGATGTCGCTCCACTAGTAACCTGTGCAGAATTTTGTCTTATTACATAACCTGAGCCGCCTTCTGAACCAGATCCTTGTGTGTTAATAAGTCTTGCATGATTAAGTGCGCCGTTTCTAAATTCATCATAATCAACAAGTGCGTCTGCACCTGCGCCTACAATATCTGCTGTTGCAGATGTGTACTGTTCACCACAATGGTTGTATTCAAAAGCAAATATTTGATCCGATGATCCCCCTGCAAAAGCCGCGCTTACGATTGCTTCATTCTGTGTATTATCAACCGTGATAGCTTGAGCTACTTCATTTGGATCGTTTCCTTCTGCAATCGACCCATAAGTTCCGTAGGAATTGTTACCGTTTGTTGCTCTAATAACGCCGCCATTTTCAGCTAAGTATCCAACTTGACAATAGTATGTAAACACAGACACAAGTTCTGCTCTAGCATTATCTGATACCCATGCACCAATTCCATCACTTAGAACTTGTGTAAAATCGTTTGATACCATTGATCTATTACCACCGTTGTGTAAAGTACCGTCAATTCTTTTTCCAACACATGCTGTACCTAGATTTGTTACACCTTGCAAATACGGTGATCTATTTATAATCCATGTTCTATTATCAGCTGGTCCCCAACCTGGATCTAGTGCAACACATGCACCTCCTGTAGGTCTTTGGTATTGTGCAAATACCCCTGGAGGATTCAATGTTCCAGTTAATCCATCGGTAGTACAATTTCTTAATCCTGTTGTGTCTCGGACCCAAAACAAATCATCTGTTTTTGATCCATTTACACTATTTGCATAATATCTTCCTGCTAATAAAGTTGCATAGTTACCATCAAATTTAACATCTCTAATTAATCCTCTAATCAAATATTTTAAATCTGAACATTCTTTATTTTTGTCAAAAGTTATTTCGGGATATGTGTTTACCATATAGTAATATCCCTCTTCAGCTAAAAAGTTTTTTGCTCTAGTTAATATTGTAGATAAATTAATTCTAGCGTTATCTGAATTCTCAGTATTAGTTCCTGTTACTGTAGGATCAGTATCTCCACTTTGAATTCTAAATTCAGTATAGTTTTTATAATCTGCAAATAATTGTGCAAGACTATTGACTGCATTATCACTTGTAGCAGGGAAATCTAAAATTTGTGTAAGATTGTTACCTACTTGTTTAACAATAGCATTGTTGTTAGATACATCACTTATTATAGATTCAATATGGCTTATAGCAGCACTGTGTTGTGTCCATGTTGTAGCATATTCAGCTTTTGGTCCAGTTGCAACAATAGTAGTTGCACGTAGTTCGTCACCCATAACTACACATCCTGCTGGAATAGTTATAGGACCTACTTCTTCGTATCTTCCGGTTAATACTTCTACTTTCGCTGGAACCAAAGGACCAATATTATCGTGTACCCAATCACATGCATACCTTACAGTTTTAAAAGGTTTATGAACAGCAAATCCATATCCATTTTCAGCATCGTCTTTTCCGTGTGCGCCAACATATACTTTATCAGCGTCTGCTGTGTATGTTCTCCAGTATGCTTCTAGTTCTCCTACTTGGTCAGTGGATTTTTGTACACTTAATAATTGTCCTACTGTGCCTCCTGGAATTCTTGCTGATCCTACAGAGGATCCGTCGCCACCTTGTCCTTCGCCAAGTTCTCTTGATAATCCATAAGTTAACATGTCTCCTGCATACAGCATTCCAGAATCTTGTCCTGCTTGTATTAAAGTATCCCAAAAAACATATCCGCTTCCGTTATCGCCTGGAAAGTTATTTACTGCTGATTCGTGTTCTTGATTACATACCCATGCCGTTCCTCTATATGTAACTACTTCTCCAATTGAATATATTTGATCCAAATTCCATGTGTTTAAAAATACTTTACCGCTAGACACTTGTTCCCAAATTTCTGGATCTAAATAATCTAATGTACTGCCATCGCCGTCTGCTATACTAATATCTTTTATTGCTCTATACAGATATCCGCCGCGTTGAACAATATCTCCTGTACGGAAAGGTGTCTGATATAATTTATCCCATTGTCCTCTAAAATTGTAATTTTTTTGTAGTATACGCCAATTTATTGTACTGTCGTCAGTATCATTTACTTGGCTTAATCCTGGTTGGCTATCAATATTTGAGTTGATAGCGTAGTATGAATGTCCTCCATATCTTACAATATCACCTTCGTTGTAAAATACTGTACTAGACCACTGTCCGTCATACTCACTACCGGGTATTTCTATTGCAAATTTTGTATCATCAATAAGTTCAGTACCAGATGTGTGTGTTTCTGTACATACAAATATTCCACCGCCGTACTTAACAAGGTCATTAAGTTTATAAGTTGTGTTAGTGTTCCAGGCACCTTTATACTCGTATCCGTTGTAATGAACTATCCAATTACCTGTTTCGTTTTCGAAATTACTTGATTGGTGTGTCTTTACACATTTATATATGTAGCCACCGTATCTTACTGTTGCACCTAAGCCGTAACTTGTAAAAGCTGTCCACTCATTTTGATATCCTTGACCTAAAGCAAATAGCAACCAATTGTTTGTTGGATTCGAATAACTTTCGTCAACACCTACTGAATCGTCGTGCCAAGTATCTGACAGATGAGCTGTTTTACAAACATACAACGATCCTTGGTATTGTACAATGTCGCCTATGTTATATTCTACTGCTGATGTCCATTGTCCTATAAAAGATCTACTGCTAGTCATTACTACCCAGCGAGGTTGTGGTATAGGTGGATTAGATCCTGCAACTGTTGCTGCTTGGTCCGTTCTAAATTCAGTTGAGGCAGTATGTCCTACAACACAGACATAACTTTTTCCGCCAATTCTTACAATATCGTCTCGTATATAATCTGCGCCAGCGGTCCAGTCGCCTTTCCAGTTGTACTTAAATCTGTCAATACTAAATTCTGCCATCGGTTAATATCCTTGTCCGCTCTGATTATAGTCGGTTTGTTCTATTGTTTGTGTTCCATCGCCATCGCTATATGACGGTGTGCTA
>Ga0233444_10003442_pt1 | contig 15724 bp, 19 predicted proteins | sample SI_124_October20_6_FD_182792 | JGI IMG/M metagenome (GOLD analysis project Ga0233444, IMG submission 182792) | Seawater microbial communities from Saanich Inlet, British Columbia, Canada - SI_124_October2016_10_MG | ecosystem: Environmental > Aquatic > Marine > Inlet | place: Canada: British...
TTCGATGTGTAAAACTAGGTGGTGGTGGCCTTGGTTTGAATCGCACAAACGACACATACCTTTTCAGGGTACTGCTCTACTACTGAGCTACAAGGCCTAAAATCTAAAAGTTATTCTACCTTTAGTTAAATCATATGGCGTCATTTCAACCATAACATTATCACCCGCCAGAACTCTTATTCTATTCTTTCTCAATTTTCCAGCTGTGTGAGCTAAAATTTCATGATTGTTTTCTAACTTTACTCTGAACATAGCGTTAGGTAACAGTTCTGTTACCTTTCCTTTAAATTCTAAAGTTTCTTGTTTTGCCAATTAAATTTCCTTTTTTAATCTTATCTTAATCGAATTAGCATGACCTTCTAAATTTTCATGCTTAGCTAAATTTATAACTGATGGGCCCAATCTTTCAATACCTGTTTTTGAAATTTTTATTAATGAATGTCGCTTTAAAAAATCATTTACCGATAATCCTGAAGAAAATTTAGCTGCTCCTGATGTCGGTAACACATGATTAGGCCCCGCAATATAGTCACCCATCGCCTCTGGAGAAAATTTTCCAATAAAAATTGATCCTGCGTTTTTTACTTTCCTTATAATTTCATTATTATTTTTCAAATTTAATTCTAAATGTTCAGGAGCTATTGTATTTATTATTTCTGAAATATTTTTTTTATTTTTTACATATATAGCTAAACCAAAATTTTTTAAACTTTTGTAAGCTATTTCCCTTTTGGGAATTTTATTAAGTTGTTTCTTTAGACATTTATTAACAGATTGGATTAAATTTTGATTAGTAGTTATTAAAATCGATTGAGCAAATTTATCATGTTCTGCTTGAGCTATTAAATCTGCGGCAATCCAATTTGAATTTGCATATTTATCTGCAACTATTGTTACCTCGGATGGCCCCGCTATCATATCAATACCAACGTCTCCAAAAACCTCTTTTTTGGCATTAGCAACAAATGCATTACCAGGTCCAACTATTTTATCAACTTTTTGAAACATTCGTGTGCCGTAAGCTAATGCAGCAATTGAATGCGCCCCACCTGTTCTATAAATTTTTTTTACACCACATTTTTTTGCTGCATAAATTACTGCAGGATTTATTTCAGATCCTAATGAAGGAGATGTTAAATAAATATCTTTTACACCAGCTACCAATGCCGGAATACAATTCATTAAGACTGTACTTGGATAACTTGCTATACCACCAGGTACGTAAACACCAATTTTTTCAATTGGAGAATATTTGTAAGATAATTCATTTTTATATTTATCTTTTAATCTATATGAAGAAAATTTTTGTTTACTATGAAACTGCTTTATCCTGCTAAATGCTAGATCTATAGATTTTTTTATTTTTTTATCAGTTTTCCTAATAATTTTATTTATTTCTTTATTTGTAAAAATAATTTTATTGGACTTAATTTTAATTGGTGAAAATTTTTTTTCATATTTTATAATTGCTTTATCTCCATATTTTTTTACATCAGATATAATTTTTTTAACAGTTAAAGTCTTTTTTGATTGAGTATATTTTCTCTTGTTTAAAATAATCTGTAAATTTTTTAATGAATTTTTTTTATTATAATTTATAAATTTAAGCATTATGAATTTTGGTGTTTTGGTTTATTTTTTGTATCCCATGCTTCACCTTGGTCATCAAGGGTGACTTCTATTACTTCAGAAATAATTTTAATCATTGAGTCTCCTGCAAAAGTTATTTTCATTTCATAGTTTTTATCAGGCATTATACTAGTTTCAATAGCTAGAAAATCTAAGAATTTATCTTTTTTGGATTGATTAATGTTTTTAGAATTCGCTTCTAAAACATTTTCAAATTTTAAAATAGTTCTAATTCTTTTATTTTTTCTAAATACGCCTTTTTCAACATCCTCCCACATGAACCTATTTAGTTGCATAAGAAAAATTCTATTTCTTTTTAGATTAGCAATATCAGAAATGCTTGCTATTGAATCTTGTAAGTGTGCGGAGACAACTCTTAAATCTTCTTCAGTTTTAGCAATCAATTTCAAGTTTTTAGCTTTCATATTAAATTCTTACAATTTCAGCGTTACATCTTTTAAGTTTGGTTTCTAAAAATTCATAACCACGATCTAAATGATAAATCCTATTAATCACTGTTTTATTTTCTGCAATTAATCCTGCTAAAACTAAACTCACTGAAGCTCTTAAATCTGTAGCCATAACTTCTGCTCCTGCTAATTTTGAAGGACCTTTGATAAAAGCAGTTTTATTTTTTATTTTTATTTTAGCTCCCATTCTTCTTAATTCAGGTACATGCATAAATCTGTTTTCAAAAATATTTTCTGATATTTTTGATAAACCATTAGCTTGAGTCATAAGCACCATTAATTGAGCTTGTAAATCCGTTGGAAATCCAGGATAGGGCTTGGTAGTGATATTTATTTTCTTAAGATTAACATTTTTTTTTAGTGAAATTGAATTATTGTTTTTTTTAATTTTAACTCCCATTTTTTTTAATATATTTATTTCAGTTTTGATAATTCTTGGATCAATTTTATCAATAGTAACTTTTTTACCTATTAACGCACTAGCTATCATATAAGTTCCTGCTTCAATTCTATCAAAAATTATTTCATGTTTAATTAGTTGTTTTTTAATTTCATTCTTTCCATTAATTATTGCAGTTCTTCCTGATAATTTTATTTGCCCGCCTAATTTATTTAAAAATGAAATTAGATCATTTATTTCAGGCTCTGTGGCACAATTTTTTAAAACTGTTTTTCCTTTTGCCATAAAGGCTGCGAGCAAAGCATTTTCAGTTGCTCCTACTGACACATTTGGAAACTTTATTGTTGTTCCTTTTAGTCCACTTTTAGCTTCAGCTAAAATGTACCCATTTTTAATTTTAATATTTGCTCCTAATTTTTTTAAAGCAAATAAATGTAAATTGACCGGTCTAGTGCCAATCGCACATCCTCCTGGTAGTGAAACTTTAGCCTTTCCATATTTTCCTAACAATGGACCTAATACTAAAACGCCTGCTCTCATAGTTTTAACAAGTTTGTAAGGTGCTAAAGTATTAATTTTTTTTTCTTTATTTTTAATTTCTAATATATTTTTATTTAATAAAAATTTTGTATTTAATCCAATAAAATTAAGTAATTCTGCCATGGTGAAGATATCTTTAACCAAGGGTATGTTCTTTAATATTACTTTATTGGCCAAAATTGATGCAGCTAAAATTGGTAGAGCGGAATTTTTTGATCCTGATATTGAAATTTTACCGATTAAATTTCTCTTACCTTTAATTATAAGCTTTTGCATTAAAAGGTTTAGACTTTTGGTAGTGTAACACCTTTTTGTTTCATATACTTACCTTTTCTATTAGCATACGTTACACTAGGTTTTTCATTACCTTTTATAAAAACAAATTGAGCAACTCCCTCATTGGCGTAAATCTTTGCAGGAAGCGGAGTGGTATTAGAAAATTCTAAAGTGACGTGTCCTTCCCATCCAGGTTCTAGAGGGGTTACATTAACTATAATTCCACACCTTGCATAAGTTGATTTCCCAAGACAGATAACTAAAACATTTTCAGGAATTTTAAAATATTCCATGGTGCTGGCTAAAGCAAAAGAATTAGGGGGGATAATACACTCTTTGCCTATTTTTGTAACAAAACTTTCTTTTTTAAAAATTTTTGGATCAACTACACCTGAGTTTACATTAGTAAATATTTTAAACTCATTTGAAACACGTGCATCATAGCCGTATGAAGACAATCCAAAAGAAATTTTTCCTTTTCTAACTTGTTTACCAACGAAAGGCTTTATCATGCCTTTGGTTTTTGCATTTTTTTTTATCCATTTATCTGACAGTACTGACATTTTTTCTCTTTTTTGTTGGTTTAAATTTTTTTCTTTTTTTTAAATTTTTTTTTAATGCAGCTTCACGTATCTTAAGTAAAAAATCCTTATTTCCAAAAGATTTCATCTAAACTAATTTTTATCGGGATTCGTTAAGTCCTCTAAAGTAATTGGTTTATCAATATCATGCATGATTTTTTCTTCAGATTCTTTTGAATTGCTATGAACTCGTTTTGCTTTACGCTCTTCAATTCTTGCTTTGCGCTTTGCCTCTTTTTTCATAGCTTTATCGCCACGTGTAGATTTGTAATCGTAATGAATTCCCATATTAAGCGCCCCTTCATTAATTCTTAAATTTACTTCTTGAACAGCTTTATTGCAAGTAACTTAATAATTATAAACAATATAGCCAAAAATACGGCAATATGCACTTTTGTAATGACTGTAATGACGTTACTTTAGAAAAACCCTAATTTCATAAAACTTATATCCACTATCTAACCGGGCAAATTTTTCAATCATTTATTTACACCCTTTTTCATTACAATTCTTATCAGATATATTATTATTAAAAAAATCAAGGGCTCTAATTGTTGTCATCATATGGTTTTTATAAATATTTAAGTACCCATTCAAACTATTTGCTAACATCTTGGCTTCATCTAACTGTCCTAATCTTACTAAATTTATTAACATTATTGCATTTCCATTAGGAATTGTATTGTCTCCAATATCGATCGGCTTGTAAAAAATGTCATTATTATTTTTTTTGTTTTTCTGAAAAATATTCTTTTCTTTCAAATAAAATTTATTCATTGTTTCTGCACAAAACTTTTTGGCAAGGTCTTTATACTTAAAATTCATAGTTTTATCTGAAAGGTCATTTAAGGCATTAATTAAAAAAGCGTAATCTTCTAAGAAAACAATATCCTTGGAAGAACTATGTTGAATATTTTTTTTTAAAAATTTTTTTTCGATTTTACTGAAGAACAGTTCAGCTATTTTTAAATAGCCTTTTTCAGGTAATATTTCATGAGCTGAAATTAATGAACTTATCCATAAGCAGTTTAAGTCCAATTGTGTTTTATCATCAAAAAAAGGTTTTTTTCTCTTTAACCTGATTCTCAAAAGACTTTCTAAAATTTCTTTGGTTGGTTTTTTTTTTTCAACTAATATAATCTTGTTTTCCCAATTTCCCTTTGGGTCTATTTCAAAATAATTGCTAATATCTTTAATATCTTTAATATCATCATACTTATAGACGTAGTATTTACCTTCTTCACCGTCACTATCAGCATCATAAGCTGACCCAAGAAGTTCATTTTTATTTAAAAATTCTTTTTTTATAAATTGAATAGTTTGATCTAATTTATCACTAAAGTATTGATCCTTGTCAACTTTGCAATATTTAGACAAAAGCAAAATAAACTGGGTGTTGTCATAAAGCATTTTTTCAAAATGGGGAATTATCCAATTCTCGTCAACGGTGTATCTAGAGATGCCTCCTTCTACATGATCATAAATGCCTTTTGAGCAAAGCTGTTTGATTAGTAAAGATATTGGATTTAAATATTTTTTTTCATTTGTCTTATTATAAAAATAGAAAAGAGTTTCATATAAATTAAAAGTAGGAAATTTTGGAGAACCTTTATAACCTCCTTTAATTGGATCAAGATAATTTAAAGATGTTTCTAAAATTGGTTCAAGATCCTGATTTAATACTAAATTTTTTTTTAGTTCCAAATTTTTAATAATTAAATTTTTTTGTTTCATTATATTTTTTTTTTGTTCAGAGTAGGCATTATGAACTTTTTGTAACACTTCTTTAAATGACGGTAAGCCATTTTGAGCATTTTTTGGAAAGTAAGTTCCCCCCATAAAAGGAACACCATTCTCATCTAAAAACATTGTTAAGGGCCAGCCTCCACCTGTTTGATTAAATAATTGAAATGAACTTTGAAAAGCAAAGTCTATGTCTGGTCTTTCTTCTCGATCTACTTTTATATTTATAAAAAATTTATTCATTAAATCTGCTGTGTCTGTATCTTCAAAGCTCTCGTATGCCATCACATGGCACCAATGACAACTTGCATACCCTATACTTAGTAAGATGGGTTTGTTATTTTTTTTAGCTAATTCTAAAATATTTTTTGACCATATCTGCCAATGAACAGGGTTATTTTTATGTTGTTGTAAATATGGACTTGAATCATTGGCCAAATTATTTTGATTAATTGACATTTTTAAAAAATATTTTTTTAGTTATAAAAGATAAAATCATCAAAATTAAAAACATTAAAATAGGCAAATAAATATCATCTGTTAATATTAATTCTAAAATATTAAATTTTTCTGCTTTAGCAACGTAATTACTTAAACCTGCGCCAATTGTATTAAAAATAAAAAACCCTGGAATAAAACCTAAAAAGCTTGAAAAAAAATAATTAATTTTTTTCATATTAAACAAAACTGGAAATACATTTTGTAAAAAAAAAGGAACACCTAGCCCACCAACAAATCTGTAAATAAAAAAATAATAAAACTCATTTTTTTGGAACAATTGAATGTATTTTTTAAATTTTTTTTCAAGAACCTTGTTAACTATATCACTAAAGAAAAAAATAACGATTGAGTATAACACTAATGCTCCTAATGATATTGATATAACTGAAACTATTGTGCCAATCCACTTTCCAAATAAAATTCCAGATAGAATTAAAATTGGAGATCCAAAACCCAGTAACGCAACCCAAATAATAGAAAATATAAAAAAGTAAATTAAATTTATTACAAGATGGCCGGTTACAAAATTATCAATATTAAGCTGCAATTCTTTATAATATGAAAAATCACTTAATCTACTAATTTGGATATTTAAATAAATGAAATAAAGAAATACTGATATTAAAAGTAAGTAAATAAAACCTAAAAATAATTTGAAATTTTTACTCATAATTTACCTGTACAATAGACAGCATTTAAAATATATACCTTTAAATATTTATGAAAAGAACTTATCAACCAAGCAATTTAGTAAGAAAAAGAAGGCACGGCTTTAGAGCACGTATGGCTACTAAAACTGGGAGGCAACTTATTGCCCGAAGAAGAGCTAAAGGCCGGAAAACCATTTCAACATAATTTTAGATGGTTAAGCTTGAGAGTTTAAAAAAAAGCAACCAATTTAAACAAACATTAAAAGAAAGAAAAGTTCACTCAGACTCTTTTTCAATTTTTGCCGCAAAAAACTTCTATAAACCAAAATACAAAACAGATTTACTAATTAGTTTTGTTATGAAAAAAAAAATTGGAAATGCTGTTAAAAGAAACAAAATACGAAGAAAATTAAAAGCAATTGTGAAGAAACTACTTAAAAAAAGAGGTGCAATTAGTAAAGATTATACTTATATAGTTTTCGGTAAATCAAATGCTTATATACAAAAACAAAGTACATTAATGCCTTTGATGGAAAAGAGTTTTAAGATGATAAAATTTAAATGATTAAATTAATAATTAGATTTAAAATTAACCTTATTAAAATTTATAAGTACATATTTTCTCCCCTGCTAGGAAATAACTGTAGATATCTAACACCTTGCTCAGAATATTATATTGAGTCACTTATAAAATTTGGCTTATCAAAAGGTTCTTACATGGGTATAAAAAGAGTTTTGAGCTGTCACCCTATTAAATTTTTAGGTGGTGGATCAAGTTTTGATTTTGTTCCCATTAAAAATAAATTAAAAAAAGAAAATTTAAATGGATAATAAAAATGTATTTGTAGCGATCGCTTTGTCGATGTCAGTTTTACTTTTCTGGGGAGCTTTTTTTGAAACACCTAAAAAAGATAATAGAAATTTAAAAGTAAATAATCAAATACAGCAAAAAACAGAAAGTGCAATTACACCAAGCACAAATCAAGCTCCGTCTATTAATCAAATTGATGTAGAAAAAAAACTTTCTAGAGAAGACTCTATTAATAAGTCAAATAGGATTAAAATTGAGAATGAAAATATTATCGGATCAATTTCTTTAGAAGGGGGATTGATTGATGATATATCTTTTAAAAATCACAAACAATTAGTCAAAGGTAAAAAAAATATTGAGTTTTTAAATCCTCAGCAGTCAGAAAATGGATTTTATGTTGAATCTGGATGGGCTGGTATTAGGAATAATATTAAAGTACCAACAAAAAATTCTAAATGGGAAGTTGAAGGAAATAAAATATTAACTAATAAATCTCCGATAACAATTAAATGGGATAATGAAGAAGGAATAATTTTCAAAAAAAAAATTGAATTAGACGAAAAATATCTATTTAAAATTAGTCAAGAAATTCAGAATAATTCTTCAAAAAATTTAGAACTTTACCCATACGCTCAAATTACAAGAAATAAAATTCCAGATAACATTCAAAATTTTTATATCTCTCATGAAGGTTTTATTGGTGTCTTTGATGATGAATTAAAAGAAGATGATTATGACGATATAGAAGACAATAAGATTGTAAGAGAATCCAAAGAAGGATGGCTGGGTATAACAGATAAATATTGGATGACGGTTTTAGTGCCTGAAAAAGGAAAAAATTTTAAGTCAACTTTTCAATATAATGATACTTTTAAAGCTAACTACATAATCAATGATCCCATAAAAGTTAGAGCTTCTTCAAAAGAATCTAGCAATTTTAGACTATTTGTAGCCGCAAAAGAAGTAAACACAATTGACAATTATGCGGAAGCACAAAATATAAGCAAATTAGATCTAGTTATAGATTGGGGTTGGTTTTATTTTTTCACAAAACCTTTATTTTTTGTGATTGATTATTTATTTAAATTTTCTGGGAATTTTGGAATTGCAATTGTTTTAATAACTTTAGCTATTAGAGCTTTATTCTTCCCGCTTGCAAATTTTTCATTTAGATCAATGGCAAAAATGAAGGCCGTAACCCCAGAGATGACGAGACTTAAAGAGCTTCATAAAAATGATAAAGTAAAGCTACAACAAGAGATGATGGCTTTGTATAGAAAAGAAAAAATCAATCCTGCAGCGGGTTGTTTACCAGTTTTGATACAAATACCCTTCTTCTTTGCTATTTATAAAATGTTGTTCATCTCTCTAGAAATGAGACATCAACCATTCTTTGGTTGGATCCACGATTTGTCAGCAGCAGATCCAACTTCTATCTTTAATTTATTTGGATTAATTCCTTGGAGCCCCCCAAGTTTTATGATTATTGGAATTTGGCCAATTTTAATGGGTGCATCAATGTGGGTTCAGCAAAAACTAAACCCGGCTCCCACAGATCCTATACAAGCAAAAATTTTTGCTTTCTTCCCTCTTTTCCTAACAATAATTTTAGCTTCCTTTCCATCAGGTCTAGTTGTTTATTGGACGGTAAATAATATTTTAACAATTGCTCAGCAATGGGTAATTAATAAAAATACTACTGTTAAGACAAATTAAATGCCTGAAAATATTTCTTTAGAGGAAATTAAAAAAACTTGGCCCTTATCTGCACCAGACATAAGTAATATAAATAAATATGTTGAAAAGTACAAAAGCGAAACCATTGTAATTAAATATGGAGGCAATGTTCTAATTGATAGGGGTATATTTAATAATTTTATTGAGGATATTGGTATTTTAAATAAATTGGGTCTTTCTATCGTTGTTGTGCATGGGGGTGGTCCAAGGATTAAAAGAGAGCTTGAAAAATCAAATATTACAACTAAATTTATTAAGGGCTTAAGAGTTACAGATAAAAACATTATTAATATAGTTGAGAAAGTATTAATTGATTTTAATAATGATATTGTAAATTCCCTAAATGAAAAAGGTTCAAAAGCTGTTTCAATAAATACAAAAACTAAAAATATTATAAATGTATCTCCTGAAAATGAAGAACTCGGTTTTGTTGGAATTCCAGAAAAAATTAATAATAATACAATAATTGAGTTAATAAAGAACAATCAAATACCTGTTGTTGCTCCCTTAGGTTTGGGAAAAGATAATCAAGCTTATAATATTAACGGTGACACGGCTGCTGGAGCAATAGCTAAATCTTTAAAATCTAGAAGACTGCTTTTAATGACTAATGTTGAAGGTGTTTTAAATAAAAACAAGGAATTAATATCAGAAATTTCATCTTCTAAAATATTAGATATGATTAAAGACGAAACTATTACTGGTGGAATGATACCTAAAATTAATACATGCCTAGACTCAGTAAATAATGGTGTAAGAGGTGTTGTAATAATGGATGGTAGAAAACCACATTCAATATTAAATGAAATATTTTCTGATACAGGTGCTGGAACCTTAATAAGGTGATGAAAGACTTAAAAAATATAAAATATTGGTTATTTGATTTAGATAATACCTTGTATTCAGGTGACACAAAAGTATTTGATCAAGTAGACAAAAAAATGTCAAAATTTATATCTGACAAACTTAATGTTAGCATTGAAGAAGCAAAAAAAATTCAAAAAAATTATTTTCATGAATATAATACGACACTAAATGGTATGATTAAAAATCATAAAATAGATGCCAATGAATTTTTAGAGTTTGTTCATGATGTTGACTTAAATTTTTTACAAAAAAACGAATTTTTAGAAAAGGAAATTGGAAAACTAAATGGAAAAAAAATCATATTTACTAATGGGTCAAAAGCACACGCAGCAAATGTTACAAAAAGGATTGGTATTGAAAAGCTTTTTGATGGTGTTTTTGATATTGTGGACTCTGATTTTGTTCCTAAACCATCTAAACAGCCTTATGAAAAAATAATAGAAAATTTCAAAATAGAGCCACAATATTGTATATTCTTTGAAGATATTGCGAGAAATTTAAAACCAGCACATGAATTAGGAATGAAAACAGTTTGGATAGAAAATGATGAACCTTGGGCTGCCAAATACTCAGATTCAAAATTTATTAATTATAAAACAAAAAATTTGGCAAACTTTTTAAGGGAGATAAATGAATTTAGATAAATTTGAAAAAATAATAAACGAAGCCTTTGATGTTAAAGAAAAAATAAATGCTAACTCTGACAAATCAATTATTAATGCAATAAAAGAAACTATTGAGTTAACCGATCAGGGTAAAATTAGAGTAGCTGAAAAAAAAGATGGTAATTGGATAGTTAACCAATGGGTAAAAAAAGCAATACTTTAAGTTTTAAGATAAATAAAATGGAAATTCTTAAAGGCCCTTACACTTCATGGTATGACAAAGTTCCAGGGAAATCAGTTAATTGGAAAGAAGAAGATTGGAAAAATGCTGGTTATCGACATGTCCCGAATGGGGTTGTTAGAAAAGGTTCTTTTATTGCAAAAAATGCTGTCCTGATGCCTTGCTTTGTTAATCTTGGAGCATACGTTGATGAAGGTACAATGATAGATACATGGGCATCTGTTGGTTCGTGCGCTCAAGTTGGAAAAAATTGTCATATCTCTGGAGGAGCTGGAATAGGTGGAGTGCTTGAACCATTGCAAGCTGGTCCGGTAATCATTGAAGACAATTGTTTTGTTGGTGCTAGATCTGAAATCGCTGAAGGTGTTTTAGTTGAAGAAGGTGCAGTTATCTCAATGGGAGTTTATATCGGGGCTTCAACAAAAATTGTAGATAGATCGACTGGTGAAATTACTTTTGGAAAAGTGCCAGCTTATTCTGTGGTAGTACCGGGAAGTTTACCTAATAAATCTAATCCTGATGGTCCTTCTTTATATTGTGCAGTAATTGTTAAAAAAGTTGACTCAAAAACAAGAAGTAAAACATCTATAAACGATCTATTAAGAGACTAATGCCTAACATAAATGAACTAACATTAGCAAAAGAACTTATTAAATTTCCAAGTGTAACCCCCGTAGATGCAGGTGCTATAGGATTTTTAGCGAAGCAATTAAAAAAGTTAGGTTTTGATTGTAAAATTTTAGAATTTAAGGACAAAAATAAAATAAGTAAACCAATCAAAAACATTTATGCAAGACTTGGAAAAAAAGGTCCTAATTTATGTTACGCTGGCCACACAGATGTTGTGCCTCCAGGAAATATAAAAAATTGGACAGTAAATCCTTTCAAGCCAACTATTAAAAATAATTATTTAATTGGCAGAGGTGCAAATGATATGAAAAGCTCAATTGCTTGTTTTGTATCTGCTGTAGAAAAATTTTTAAAAAAGAGTAAAAAATTCAATGGCTCTATAAGTTTTTTAATCACTGGTGATGAAGAAGCGTTTGCAATTAATGGAACAAAAAAAGTAGTAGACTATTTAAAAAAGAAAAAGGAGAAAATAGATTTTTGTATAGTTGGTGAACCCACAAATCCAAATAAACTTGGAGAAATGATAAAAATAGGAAGGCGTGGAAGCATATCAGGAACAATAACGATTTTTGGATCACAAGGCCATGTCGCTTACCCTCATCTTTCTAACAATCCTATCAATACATTAGTAAAAATATGTAAAAAACTTAACGAGCATAAATTAGATAGAGGCAACAAAAACTTTCAGCCTTCAAACTTGGAAATTACATCTATAAATGTTGAAAATACGGCTACTAACGTAATCCCAGCAAGTGCTAAAGCTCAATTTAATGTAAGATTTAATAATTTTCATACCTCTAACAGTTTAAAGAAAAAAATTAATTCAATAGTCAAAAATGTGAGTAAACAAAATAAGTGTAAATTTAAAATAGATTTTCATGTGAGCGGGGAGTCTTTTCTTACTAAACCAAATAAAACTATTTATATGGCTAAAAATATAATTAAAAAAATTACTAGAGTAACACCAATATTTTCTACTACTGGTGGAACTTCAGACGCAAGATTTATCAGAAAAATTGCGCCCTGCTTAGAATTTGGTTTGGTTAATAAAACAATGCACAAAGTTGATGAATGTGTTTCTCTTTCAGATCTAAAAAAACTTACAAAGATTTACCTGAATATTTTAGAAGAATATTTTAAATGAAATTATATAGAGTAAAAAAATCAAAAATAGACAATCTAGGTGTTTATGCTGCTAAGGAAATAAAAGCAGGAAAAAAAATCATTTATTACAAAGGAAAAATTATAACAAAAAGAGAAACAGATAAAAATCCTAAATACGACAATGATAAAGCTATCTATCTATTTAATCTTAATAGCAGATATGACTTAGATGGTGATTTTAAATACAATACTGCAAGATTAATAAACCATTCTTGTGAACCAAACTGTGAAGTTGCTGGAAAAGGATTAAAATTGTGGATTTTTTCCTTAAGGGATATAAAAAAAGGCGAAGAATTATCTTATGACTATGGTTTTAGTTTTGATGAAGATTATAAACAATTTCCATGTAAGTGTGGGTCAAAAAATTGTTGCGGTTACATAGTCAGAGAAGGATCTAGATGGAGAATAAAGAAAAAAAACAAATAACTAAAGATGATATTTTATCAATAGTTTTATCAATAGTTACTATTTTATATTTTTTTTACGGTTTTTATTTTAACGAAAATTCGGCAGGTGCTGGACCTTATGACTTTGAACTTATTTGGAGCAATTTACAATTATTTAAAGAGGGTATTTTTGTAAATTTAGATAATTATAATTATAATGATAGCAGGACCCCATTACCTTACATCATTCATGCATTGCTCAATCCTTTTACAGAAAATAAGTTAAACTTCAGATACTCAGTTCTAATAATATCTTTACTGGTTCCAATTTTGTTTTTTTTTTCAATTAAAAAAAAATATTTACACGTAAATAATAGCTTAATATTACTACTTACTTCCATACTTACATTAAGTCCATATTTTAGAACAACCTCCTATTGGGGGCTAGGTGAAAATTATGGATTAATTTTTTTATTGAGTTCATATTTGATTTTTTCTTGGATAAAAAAACAAGATTTAAATAGAATTAATATAAAAAATTCCTTATTGATTCTATCAATGTGTTTATTTAGTTCGCTGTGTGTTTACTTTGATCAAAAATTAGTTTTTGTACCTATACTTTGTCTTTATCTAATTTATAGTATTAAAGCCAATCTTTATCTAAAACTTTCAACAGTAATTTATTATATTATATTTAGTTTGCCATTATTATATTTAATTTTTTTATGGGAAAATATTTTACCACCATCTGCTGCATCATCCAGAAGCGTTGGTCAAAAATTGTTTTTATATCATTTAGGTTACTGTCTAACAATAATTGCTTTTTATGTAGCTCCTTTATTGTTAATTTCAAAATCTAAATTTTTTAATTTTAAAATCAATTTTTTTAGCAGAAAATTATTATATGTAGGAATTTTATTTTTATTTTATATTATTATCATTTTGCTATTTGAGAATTTTAGTACATTGCCAATGTTAGGAAAAGGTATTGTTCACAAGTTATTAGCTTTAATTATTGAAAATTCTTCAATGAGATTATCTTTTACATTAATTGCTTTCTTTCTATCAGCCATAATTGTTTTTGAATATTTCAAAAACAAAATTGATATAGCATTTGTTTTTTATTTTTTAATTCTAGCAATAGTAACTTACCCTTTTCAGCAGGAATATTTAGACCCATTAATTTTTTTGTTGGCTTTTACTTTTTTTAACACAAAATTAATAATTAATTATAAAAATACTTATTTTATCTTCGTGTATTTTTTAACTTTTTCAATAATATCAAAAATTTATTATAATTTAACAATTGTCTAAAATTTATGAAAAAAAAAAATTCAAAAATAGATATTATCTTACCAAATTATAATAGTGAAAAATTCATTAAACAGACTATTAATAGCATTCTAATACAAAATTACACTAATTGGAGACTGGTGATTGTTGATGACTGTTCCAATAGAAAAACTCAAAATATTTTAAAAAAATTTAAAAAAAATAAGAAAATTAAGATATTTTGGTTAAAAAAAAACAAAGGAGCTGGATATTGTAGAAATTTTGCAATTAAAAATTCAACATCTCCTTACATAGCTTTTATAGACTCGGATGATGTTTGGAAAAAGAATAAATTACGAGATCAAATAAATTTTATGAAAAAAAATAATTACTCATTCTCCTATTCTTATTATGAAACATTTGGAAATCAAAGAAAGTTTATTAAACCTCCGAGTAATTTTAATTATTCAAGCTTTATTCGTAACACTTCGATTGCCACAAGTACTATGATGGTAAAAAGAAATAAAATTAAAAATATTAAGTTTACAAAAACAAAAATTTGTGAAGATTATTATTTCAAATGTAAACTTCTAAAAAGAGTTAATTATGCATATTGTGTAAAAAAAAATTTAACTAAATACAGAATAAGAATTGACTCTTTACAAAGTAGTAAGGTTAGAAATTTTTTTTGGATATGGAAAATTAATAAAATTTATAACAAACTAGGTTTTTTTGATAATATGATTTCTCTTTTTGGTATTTCTATAAGCTCCTTAAGGAAATATGGTAGTAAAAATTTTCTTAATACTAATATTTAATATTTAAAAGATATAAGCCGCAAGCTGGTGCTGGTGGTGCACATTTTACTCTTTTTTTTAGTTTAAGAATAGTCTCAAAATTTTTAACACTCCATTTGTTAGAGGCTAAATATTTTAAACATCCGACCATAGATCTAACTTGATTTTGTAGAAATGATCTTGAATTAAATCTGATCAAAATCCTATCACCTATTTTTTTAATTCTAACTGAATTCATTTTTTTAATTGGAGATTTTGCGGAACATGATGCTGCTCTAAAAGTTGAAAAATCGTGTGTCCCTTCTAAAATGTTCGCACCTTTTTTTAGTAGTTTTAAGTTTAATTTATTTTTTATGTGCCAAGCTTTATTTTTATCAATTGATAGAGATCCTTGTCTATTAATAATATGATATTCATATATTCT
>Ga0233444_10003446_pt1 | contig 15713 bp, 15 predicted proteins | sample SI_124_October20_6_FD_182792 | JGI IMG/M metagenome (GOLD analysis project Ga0233444, IMG submission 182792) | Seawater microbial communities from Saanich Inlet, British Columbia, Canada - SI_124_October2016_10_MG | ecosystem: Environmental > Aquatic > Marine > Inlet | place: Canada: British...
CTTGTACCACAGATTCTAAAAGAGGCACCATAGGCTGCAAATTAGTTAATTTTTTCTCAACTAAAAGAACCAAAGGATTATCAAGTTCAGTTGTCATTTTTTCGGTATTAGTTACAAAGTAAGGAGAAAGGTATCCTCTATCAAACTGCATACCTTCAACAACATCAAGTTCAGTTTCAACACCTTTCGCTTCCTCAACTGTTATAACACCTTCATTACCAACTTTTTGCATTGCTTTTGAAATCATATCACCAATTGATTTTTCACCATTTGCAGAAATGGTTCCGACTTGAGCAACTTCTTCGTTAGCTTTAACTTTTTTTGAAGATGATTTTAGCTTTTCAATAACTTGTTCAACAGCTTTATCTATTCCTCGTTTAATATCCATTGGATTCATTCCTGCTGTTACGTATTTTAATCCTTCGGTAACAATAGCTTGAGCTAATATCGTTGCAGTGGTAGTTCCATCGCCAGCGTTATCGTTAGTTTTGCTTGCAACTTCTTTTACCATTTGAGCACCCATGTTTTCAAACTTATCTTCAAGTTCTATTTCTTTAGCTACTGAAACTCCATCTTTTGTTATTTTTGGTGATCCATAAGATTTGTCCATAACAACATTACGTCCTTTTGGCCCTAATGTTACTTTCACTGCGTTAGCAAGTGTATTAACTCCTTTGAGCATTCTTGTTCTAGCATCAGTATCAAATTTTATTATTTTTGCCATTTTATCCTCCTTTAAATGTTATTTTTTGCTTTTCGAAATCCCCATTATGTCCGACTCTTTCATAATGCTGTATTCTTTATTATCTATTTTAACTTCAGTTCCTGACCATTTACCAAAAAGAACAATATCACCCACTTTCACGTCCATTGGCGAAAGTTTACCGTCTTCATTTTTAGCACCAGGTCCTACTGCAACCACCTCACCTTCTTGAGGCTTTTCTTTAGCTGTGTCAGGGATAATAATTCCACCTGCAGTCTTTTCTTCACTGTCTAATACTTTAATAAGCACACGATCGTGCAAAGGTCTAAATTTCATATATTTTTCTCCTATAAATTTTGATGTATGGCTGATATGGTGTGTTTTAGTTAGATTTCAAGAGGTTAAAATCATTAAAATAAGGTTAAAAACTAAATTTTAGACGCATTTATTGTATCAAATAGAAGAAAGATTATAAAATTGAGAGAATTAAATCATTTATCAGAGATATTTAACGCTTATGACACTTTCATAATAGATTTATGGGGTGTGATACATGATGGCATAAATCTAAACAAAAAAGCCATTGAAGCTGTCGGTGAGTTAAAAAAAAATTCTAAAAAAATCGTATTTTTATCTAACGCACCAAGACCTAGTTCAAAAGTTGTTGATTTCTTGCTAAAGATGAAGATGGATGAAAAATATCTTACTAATGTTATGACTTCTGGAGAAGCAGCCATGCAGGCAATAAATCAAAATAAATTTGGAAAAAAATTTTTTCATTTAGGACCACCAAGAGATGCCTCTATTTTCGAAAAAGTAAAAGGTAATAAAACAGAAATTGATAAATGTGATTTTATTCTTTGCACTGGTTTGTTTGATGAAGACAACCTTGATTCTGACAAACCACAATTACACGAGGATGATTTAGATTATTATAAAAACTTTTTGATTAAACATATATCAAAAAAATTAATATGCACTAATCCAGACCTAACTGTCCATAGGGGAAAAAAAGAAGAATATTGCGCCGGATATATTGCTAAAATCTTTGAAGAATTAGGTGGAAAAGTTATTTATTATGGCAAACCTCACAAGGACATATATGATATGTGTTTTAAATCTAATGAAAAAGTTTTAGCAATAGGAGACAACCTTAGAACGGATATTAAAGGAGCAAATAATTTGAATAAAGATTGTTTGTTTATTTCAAACGGTGTTCATCGTAAAGAATTTAATAATAATTTAGAATTAGAAAAACTCTTAATCAAATATCGAGTAAAGGCTAATTTTTTTCAAGAAGAACTCCAATGGTAACATGAAGATTTATAAAAATGCAAATTTAGATAAAAAACATCAGAAAGGAGTAATTGCTGTTGGTAATTTTGATGGTTTACATTTAGGTCATCAAAAAGTTATTAATGAAGCAAAAAAAAAGGCCAAAAAAAATAAATTACCGTTCGGAATCATGACTTTTGAGCCTGTGCCAGTTATGTTTTTTAACTCTAAAATTAAAAACCATAGAATAAATTCACTTCAACAAAAAATATCTCAATTAAAAAACTTTAAAATAGATTTTTTAATTATTATAAAATTTAACAAAAGCTTCTCGTTATATACAGCTGAACAATTTATAACAAAGATACTGCATAATAAAACAAACTGTAAGTTTATATACGTAAGTAAAAATTTTAAATTTGGTTATAAAAGGAAGGGAACCATTCAAACGCTTAGAAATTATGAAAAACTTTCTAATTTTAAAAGTTTAATAATTAAACCATATAGAAAACATAAAAGAACAATTTCATCCACATTAATCAGACTAAAAATTATGTCTGGCAAGATTCAAGAAGCAAATAAGCTTTTAAATCGTGAATGGAAAATAGAAGGCAAAGTAATTTATGGAAAAAAAAGAGGAAGAAAGATAGGTTTTCCAACATGTAACATAAAACTAAGAGATTACGTAGTGCCTCGCCTTGGCGTCTATGCCGTTAAAGTGAACGGACCAAAATTTAACAAAAAAGGTATAGCTAATATTGGTTTTAGACCTACTTTTAATGGTAAAAACTTATTGTTAGAAACAAATATCTTTGGAATTAATAAAAATCTATATAATAAAGAGATAAGTATAAGTTTTACAAAATTTATAAGACCAGAGAAAAAATTTAAGGATCTTGACCGTTTAAAAAAACAAATAACCATTGATATAAAAGAGGCCAAAAAATAATGTCCAAAGACACATTACAGCTACCAAAAACAGCTTTTTCAATGAAGGCTAGTTTGCCTTCTAAAGAGCCTCAAATTTTAGAGAAATGGGAAAAAAATGATATATATGAAAAACTTAGAAAAAAATCAAAAGGAAAAGAAAAATTTGTTTTACATGACGGACCTCCATATGCCAATGGCCACATCCATATGGGTACAGCTCTTAATAAAATATTAAAAGATATAATTATTCGTTTTCATCAAATGAGCGGAAAGGATTCTATTTATGTTCCTGGTTGGGATTGTCATGGTCTACCTATAGAATGGAAAATTGAAGAACAATATAAGAAAAAGAAAAAAAATAAAGATGAAGTACCAATTAAAGATTTTAGGGAAGAATGTAGAGAATTTGCAAAAAATTGGATTAACGTACATATTAAAGAATTTAAAAGATTAGGGGTGGTTGGAGATTTTAAAAATTACTACTCCACAATGAGCAATGAGGCCGAGGCTCAAATAGTTAGAGAATTAGGAAAATTTCTTCTTGATGGAAGCTTATATCAAGGGTTTAAGCCAGTGTTTTGGTCTACAGTAGAAAAGACCGCCCTTGCTGATGCAGAAGTTGAGTACATGGATCATACGTCCAACACTATTTATGTTGCGTTTAAAGTTAAAGAAACAAAACAAGATTTTTTAAAAGATTCAAGTATGATTATTTGGACTACTACACCTTGGACAATTCCAGCAAATAAAGCATTGGCATTTAATAGTAGCATTGAATATTCTGTTATTGAGATAAATGAATTAGATCATTTTAAAGAAAAAAAAATTGTTGTTGCAACTAACTTAATAGAAACAATCGTAAAAGCTTGTAGTTTAGAAAAATACAAAATTTTAAAAACTTTTAAAGGAGAAGATCTTAAAGGAACCATTTGTATTCATCCTTTTATTAAAATGGACTATAATTATAGTGTTCCAATGTTAGATGCCCAGTTTGTAAATTTAGACCAAGGAACAGGAATTGTTCATTGTGCACCTAGTCATGGCCCAGACGATTTCAATTTATGTTTAAAAAATAATATACCTTCACTTTACACAGTAGATAGTTCTGGTCTTTACACAAAGGAGATACCTTATTTTTCTGGCACTCATATTTTCAAAGCAGATTCAATAATTATTGAAAAATTAAAAGAACAAAAAAAATTATTAAAAAGTGATAAATTAAATCACAGTTATCCACACTCCTGGAGATCAAAAGCTCCATTGATTTACAGAGCAACACCTCAGTGGTTTATTTCTATGCAAACAAAAGACTTAAGAAAAAAAGCTATTAAAGCAATAAACGATACTACTTTTTATCCTGAAAAAGGAAAAGAGAGATTATTGTCAATGGTTGAAGGTAGACCAGACTGGTGTGTATCTAGGCAAAGAGTTTGGGGCGTTCCTTTACCTATTTTCATAAATAAAAAAACTAAAGAGCCATTACGAGATCAAAAAGTTATAGATCGAATAGCCTCTGTTTATGAAAAACATGGCTCAGATTGTTGGTTTTCTGATGATTTAAAAGTCTTTTTAGGTAGTGATTATAATCCTGAAGATTATGAAAAATTAAATGATATTGTTGAAGTTTGGTTTGATAGTGGATCAACGCATAGCTTTGTCTTAGAAAAAAGAAAAGATTTAAAATGGCCAGCAGATATGTATTTAGAGGGTTCAGATCAGCACCGTGGTTGGTTTCACTCCTCCTTGTTAGAGTCATGTGGAACTAGGGGCAAGGCACCTTTTGAAAGTATTCTTTCTCATGGGTTTGTCGTAGATGGGAAAGGTTTAAAAATGTCTAAATCAATGGGAAATGTCATTTCGCCAGAAGATATTTTGAAAAATTATGGGGCGGACATTTTAAGAGTGTGGGTTGCCTCTTCTGATTATGCAGAAGATCTTAGAATTGACAAAAGTATTTTAACGCAACATGCAGAATCATATCGAAAAATAAGAAATACATTTAGATTTATATTGGGTAACTTAAAAGATAATTATCAAAAACAAGATTTTGATAAATTAGATATTAAAAATTTAGATGAACTCGAACAATATATACTCCATAAACTTTTCAAAATAGATAAATCTGTCAAAGAAAATCTTAAAAATTACAACTTCCATAAATTGTCAAAAGAATTATTAAATTTTTGTACATTAGATTTGTCCTCTTTTTACTTTGATATAAGAAAAGATGTTCTTTATTGTGATAGCTTAAGTTCAAAAAAGAGAAAAGATTGCACAATGGTGCTTAATATAGTCCTAGAGAGCCTGCTTAAATGGTTCGCACCTATTTTAGTTTTTACTACTGATGAAATTTATAATTTAGTAAGTGACAAAGATGAAAGTGTACACGAACATTTATTTGTGGATATTCCAAAAAATTGGGAAAATAATCAACTTAACGATAAATGGGAAAAATTATTTAAAATTAAACAAGAGGCTAATATAGCTATAGAAGAAAAGAGGTCTAATAAAGAAATTGGATCAAGTTTAGAGGCAGAAATAACAATAACAACAAATAGCATCAATTCTGAGCTGTTTAAAAATTTAGATCTAGCAGAATATTTTATTACTTCAAAAGCCAATCAAATTGATTCAGAAGATCAAAAAGATTTAAAAATTTCAGTTAGAAAAACTACAGGAAATAAATGTCCAAGATGCTGGAAAGTATTAGAGAAAAAATGCATAAGGTGTGAAAAAGCAATTTTAGATAAAGCTGGATGAATATAATCAAAAGTATTATTGATAAGAAGAATTTATTTTTAAAAAAAGAAAATATTGCATTAGTCGTAATGATTTTATTTTTATTTTTATTAGATCGTTATTCAAAAATATTAATAATAGATAACTACAGCAACTCATCATTCCTAATAAATAATTTTATAAATTTAGATTTAATTTGGAATACAGGTATAGGTTTTGGATTATTTAGCTCAAGCTCACCTGTAATTTATAATTTAATCACAACCTTGATTTGTATAGTGATAATTATTTTATTTTTTTTAGCAATTTCTTCAGATAAATTAGATAAAATAATTTATTCAACAATAATTAGTGGAGCATTAGGGAACTTATATGACAGAGTGACTTATAATGCAGTTCCTGATTTTATTGATTTGCATTATGACAGATTTCATTGGTTTACTTTTAATGTTGCTGATATTTTGATAACAGTCGGTATTATAACTTATATGATTAAAGATATTTTTTTCAAGGAGGGCAAATGAAACTAATTAATATATTCATGTTATGTTTTTTTGCCATCTTAGTATCGTGCGGAAATGTAGGAAAGGTATTAAGAAATGAAAAAGTTAAAACAACCGACGAATTCTTAATAAAACAGAAAGATCCTTTAATTTTACCTCCAGAATTTGACAAAGTCCCTGCGCCAGATACTTTATCGAAGAAAAAAATTGATAGTGAAGAAAAATTTAAAGATATATTAAAAAAACAAAAAAAAACTAATGTAAAAAATAAACAACCTTCTTCAACTGAAGAGTCAGTCCTTAAAAAAATAACTAAGTGATAAAAAAAAATTTTCAATATAAAAATATTATTCAAACTAAACATTTTAAAAAAAAAGTTTTAAAAAAAATATCAAAAAACTTTAATAATGTTTTTAAAAATACAATTGATGATATTAATCATCCAAATAAAGCTTTAAATTCATTAAGCGAAAATTTTAAATTCAATTATAAAGTTAAAGATCTTAAAAAATTTAAAAAATTTAAAACGATAGCCTTAATAGGTATGGGTGGTTCAATTCTTGGAGCAGAAGCAATATTTAATTTTTTAAAAAAAAAAATAAAAAAAAAGATATATTTTTTCGATAACCTTGAGTCAGACAAACTAATAGAATTTAAAAAACATGAGAATTTGAATAAAGTATTATTTATAATTATATCAAAATCTGGAAGCACAATAGAAACATTAATTAATTCATTTTTATTAAATATTCTTAAGAAAAACTCTGAAAATGTAATTTTAATTTCTGAAAAAAAAAATAATTATTTATTCTCATTATCGAGGAAATTAAATTTATTTTATGTAGAACATAACAGATTTACAGGAGGAAGATTTTCAATATTTTCTGAAGTTGGGTCTGTACCAGCTTATTTAATGGGATTAAATTTATCAAAACTCCGATCTCAAACTCTTAAATTTTTAAATGGCAAGAAAAAAATATTTTTAAAAAGTAGTACAATTAAATTGGCAAGTTTAATAAATTCTAAAAAAATTAATAATTTAATTCTTTTATGCTACTCACCTGAACTTGAAAAGTTCCTTTTTTGGTGTCAACAATTAATTGCTGAAAGCCTTGGTAAAAAGGGAAAAGGTTTTTTACCTTTAATCTCAAAGGTGCCTAAGGATCATCATAGCTTATTGCAGCTTTATATAGATGGGCCTTCAGATAAATTATTTTACATTTTTAGTTTAGAAAAAAAATCTAAACAAAAAATTTATATCAACAAATTCTTAGATAAAAACAATTTTTTAAATAAAAAAACTTTAGACAGAGTACAATATGCTCAAAAAGAGGCTTTAAAAAAAGTTTTTAAGAAAAAAAATATACCATTTCGAGAGTTTAAAATTAAGAAAATTAATGAAGAGACCCTGAGCGAACTGTTCTCTTATTTTATTTTAGAAACGGTACTAATCGGAAGGTTGATAAAAGTAAATCCTTTTGACCAACCAGCTGTGGAACAAGTTAAGATTTTTACAAAAGAACTACTCAATTAAAAAAACCAAATATAATTTTTGATCTACCATAATTTTTTGTTTCAATTACATTAATAACATTTTCCAAAATTTCAAAATTTTTTCTCTCTCTGTGAATTATTACAATATTTTTATTTTCAAATATTTTATTATTTTTAATTCTTTCGAGATTTTTAATAAAACTTTTGTCAGAGAAAGGAGGGTCTAAAAAGAAAATATTAAATTTTTGTTTTAAATTGTTTTTTAAGAATTTTTCAACTTCTTGATTAAATATATTTGCTTTATCTATAACAGATAACTTATTTAAATTTTTACTAAGAACATTAACTGCATTTTTATCTTGTTCGACAAAAGTAACTTTTGTGGCACCTCTAGAAATACACTCTATCCCAAAAGATCCAATTCCTGAGTATAAATCTAAAATAATTGCTTTTTCAGTGGTCACATTAAATAAATTTGAATGTTTTAAAATATTAAAGATATTTTCTTTTACCGAGTCTTTTAGTGGTCTGGTATTCATATTTTTTAAAAAATCGATAGATTTTCCTTTTAAAGATCCACTAATTATTCTCATTTTTTTTTATTACCCTCCAACCAATATCTTTTCTATAAAATCCTTCCTTCCAATTTAATTTAATCAAAATAGAAATAATTTTTTTTCTAATTTTAACCAGACTTTTTCCAATTGAAGTTACATTTAATACTCTACCACCATTTGACATAAGCTGATTATTTTCTAATTTAGTGCCTGCATGATAAATAAAATCATTTTTTGATAATTTTATTTTACTTAAATTTTTTATCTTTAAATTTTTTTTATAATTATTTGGATAACCTTTTGAACATAAAACAATTGTCATGCTTTTTTCTTTTCTCCAATTTAATTTTGTTTTTTTTAACTTATTGTCTAATGAATTTTTGATAATCTTTACTAAATCAGTTTTTAGTCTAGGCAATATAACCTGACACTCTGGATCTCCCATTCTAATGTTGTATTCTATTAAGAAAGGTTCATTATTTCTAATCATCAAACCTACATACAAAAATCCATTATATGGATTTTTTTTTCTTTTAAGAGCAGATAGGGTCGGTTTTATTATTCTAGTTAAAATTTTTTGTTCAAGCAATTTATTTATAATAGGTGCAGGAGAATAAGCGCCCATACCTCCTGTATTAGGCCCTAAGTCTTTTTCAAAAACACGTTTATGATCTTGAGCGGAGCCAAAAAACTTAAAATTATTATTATCTACGATTATAAAATAACTAACCTCTTCTCCTGTTAAAAATTCTTCTAAAACTACTTTTTTTGATGATTTAAATTTACCTTTAAATATATCAGATGAAATAGTTATTACCTGTTTTTTTGTTTTACAAATGGTAACTCCTTTTCCTGCCGCCAAACCATTTGCTTTAACCACAATCGGTAAATTACAGCTATTTATAAAATTTATGACATGTTTTTTATTATTACAAATTTTGAATCTAGCTGTTGGAATATTATTTTGAGCACATAGATTTTTCATAAAGGCTTTTGAACCCTCTAATTTAGAAGCATACTTGTTTGGGCCAAATACTTTAATTTTATTTTTTTTTAAGAAGTCTACTATTCCATTAACCAAGGGTTCTTCAGGACCAACTATTACAAGGTCAATACTATAATAATTGATTAAATTAAGGACTTTTTTAAAATCCATAATATCAACCTTAACATTCGTGGCCATTTTTAATGTACCAGCATTGCCTGGGAAGCAAATAATTTTTTTTACTAATTTTGAGTTATGTATCTTTTTGCATAAAGCATGCTCTCTTCCACCACTTCCAATTAATCCAATATTCATGACTATTTTTATATTGTATAATTTATAGATGAGTAAAAAAAAAGCTAAAGTTATTTTTAAACACAACTATTTTCAAATTGTTGAAGAGGGTGATTATGTAATGTGTGCTATTTCTGGGAAGAAAATACTATTACAAAATTTAAATTATTGGAATGTAGATTTGCAAGAAGCATATAATTCACCTTTAGAAGCAAATGAAAGGTTTAAATCAATAAAAAAATAAATGTTTTATTTCCATCTATTATGAGTCCATATCCATTGATTTGGATTACTTATTATCATTTTTTCTAAAATTTTATTAAGCTCTTTCGTTAAATCTATTTTATCGACATAGTTCTTTGGATTTAATTCTTTTTGAAATTGAATTTTAAACTTATGTTCTTCAATCCTTTCTATAAAAACCGGTACAATTCCTAAATTGTATTTTAACGATAGTTGTGCGGGTAATGTAGTAGTTAACGCAGGTTTTCCAAAAAAATTTATTTTTTTGCCTTCACTTACTCTTTGATCAATCATTAAAGCAATACTGTATTTCTTTTTAATAAATTCAATAGCATCTCTAACACCATTCATTCCCTTTTTTATTTGATTTTTACATATAAATTTTTTTCTCATAAATTCCATTAACGGATTTAAAAATGGATTATTGAGTGGCCTATATATTGTCGCTAATGGTATTCCTTTTTTTGATATTTCCATAGACATCAATTCAAAATTAGCAAAGTGTCCAGATACAAAAATTACAGGTCTATTTTCTTTAATCAAATTTGATAAATTATCTTCACCATCAATAATAATGTGAGATTTTTTCTTTTTATAATAATCAAGAAAAATATACTCAATAAAAGTCATGCCATAGTTTTTCCACATATTCTCTATAATTTTTTCTTCTTCATGACTTGAAATGTTTTGTGAAAAAGTTTTGATATTTTTTTTTATTATTTCTTTTGATTTAAATAAAGGACCTAAATAAAAAAAAATAATAGAAAATATTTTCTTACTTATTTTAATTCCTAAAATTCGACCTATAAAGAAAAAAATATAAATTAATAAAGCTTGAAAAAGATAATTAATTTTTTTTATCATATATTTTTCTTATTTTTTTAATAAATTTTTCATAATTTTCAACTTTTAAAGAAATTTTTAGATAATTTAAACTATTTATTTCGTTACTTTTAAATTTAAAATAATCTTTTTCAGTCATTATAATATGATAATTATTAATTTTCGCTTCGTGTATAATATTTTTTATTTCTTTTTCTGAAAATTCGTAATGGTCGGGATAAACTAATTCTTTTTTAATTTTAAGATTGTGACTTTTAATCAAGTTAAAAAAATTATTAGGATTTGCAATAGCTGCAACGGCTAATAATTTTTTATTTTTAAATTGCTCCATATTAATAGGATTATAAGTTGTATAAAAAATCTCTATGTTTCTATTTATATTTAAAATCTTTTTTTCAAATTCTATGTTTTTTGCACCATTAATTAAAATAATGTGAGCATTATTAAGTGATTTTAAATTTTCTCTAAGTGGACCTGAAGGAAGAACTAAACCGTTTCCTATGAGCTGATTTTCATTAAAGCAAATAATATTTAAATCTTTATTAATCTTATAATCTTGAAACCCATCATCAAGAATAACAGCATCATAATTAGCTTTTTCAGCTTTTTTTATGCCGTTCATTCTATCCCGGTCTAAAATTAAATTACTATAGTTCGTTCTAATTAAATCGTGCTCATCTCTATGACTTCTATAATATTTTTTTAGTATTACTGGTTTATGACCTAATTTAGTTAATTCGTTAGCTAATAAAATAGACACAGGAGTTTTGCCAGTTCCACCAATGTAAATATTTCCTACACAAATAATAGGAATTTTAAATTTAATTGGCTTTATAACCATTTTTTTTAAAAAAATGAATAATAGTACGAATACTGTTAAGGGGAATAATAAAATTGAATAGATACTTATTTTTTGGTCCCAAAACTTAGGTTTTTCTAATATCATTAAATATATAGTTATTAATATTTTCTATTGTATCAGATAAAGTTTTTTGACCCAAATCATCGATAACATTTAAGGAATTTTCGTTTTTTTTTTTAGGAAATTCCAGGTCTTTAATTAAATTATCACTTAATTCATCAGAAGTTTCTATTTTTTTGGAAATATTATTTTTTTCTAAAATTTCATAAATATCTTTGAAGTTAGAGACATATGGACCATGATAGATATTACATTTAAACTTAGCTGCTTCAATTGGATTTTGACCGCTATTATTTTTTAATTTTTTTATCATTGATTTACCAATAAAGACACTTTTTGCATATTTAAAATACTCAGGTAGAGCTCCAAAGGAATTAATAATTATGATTTCTTTGTTAACTGAAATTAAGTCTCCTTTATTTAATAATTGTACATTAAATTTAAAATTTTCAGATAATGCCTTTATAGCCATGGATCTATGTATATGTCTTGGTGCAATAATTGTAATTATATCTTTATACTTTTCTTTTAATTTGTAGTGAACTTTTAAACAAAGCATTTCCTCTTCTTCATGTGTGCTAGCAGCAATCCAAAATCTATTCTTAGATAAAATTTTTTCATTAATATTTGTAATATCTCTAATATTTATTTTATTAATAAGTTTTATATTTCCATTAAAATGAACATTTCTAGCATTAAGTTGTTCTAAAAATTGTTTGGTTTCTAAATTAGAAGAAAGACATAAATCAAATGAACTAAAAATTTTTTTTGATGTTTTAGGGAATCTTGCCCATCTATTAAATGATTTTGCAGTTAACCTTGCATTAATGATGGCTAGGGGAATTTTAGATTCATTGGCCTGTAAAATTAGATTAGGCCAAATTTCAGAGTCTACTAAGAAAATTTTATCAGGACTCCATAAATTTAAAAATTTTTTTACTAAAAAACTAACATCTAATGGAAAAAATCTATGTTGAACATTTTTAAACTTTTTTAGTTCAATTTTTGCAAGGTTTCCCGAGCTTAAAGTTGTTGTAGTAATTAAAAATTCTAATTTATTATTATCAGAATTCAGTTTGTCAATTATAGGTATTATACTCTTAAATTCACCAATGCTTGCAGCATGAAACCAAATAAGTTTATTGTCTAATTTTTTTTGAACATTAAAATGAGATATAAAAATTTTTTCTTTAAATCTATTTGGATCCTCTTTCTTAATTAATTTTCTATAATAAATAAAAATAATTAATAATGGATAAATTAAATAGGTAAAGATTCTATATGCAAGAATCATATTATTTCAGTTGTTTTTTGTATAAAGATTTATATTCATCACAATTATTAACCAAGTGATCGTGAGTTCCTGAATTAACTATCTTACCATTTTTTAGTACAAAAATTTTATCAGCACTATGTATAGTTGAAAGTCTGTGGGCTATTACTAAGGTAGTTTTATTTTTTATTAAATTCAAAATAGCATTCTGTACAATTTCCTCAGAGTCAGCATCAAGTGAAGATGTTGCTTCATCTAGGAGGATTATTGGTGATTTTTTTAAGATTGCTCGAGCTATTGAAATTCTTTGTTTTTGACCTCCAGAGAGTCTTATGCCATTTTCACCAATCATTGTATCAAATTTATTTGGTAGGTTATTTATAAATTCACTCGCAGCTGCAAATTTGCAAGCGTGTTCAATTTCAATCTGTGAGGCATTATCTTTAGCATAAGCTATATTATCTTTTATTGTAGCGTCAAAAAGAATTGTATCTTGACTAACTAAAGAAATGTTTTTTCTCAATGAACTTAAGCGAACTTTTGATATATCTTGGCCATCAATTTTAATTGATCCCTCCTGTGGATCATAAAACCGAGGTAATAAATTTAGAATTGTGCTTTTACCTGCACCGCTGTGGCCTACAAATGCCGCCATAGTTCCACCTTCTATATTTATATTAATATCTTTAACAGTTATTTCTTTTGTTGTCTCATACTTAAAAAAAACTTTTTCAAAATTTATATCAGTCTTGTTAATTTTTAATTGGGGTAGACTGTCATCTTCTTTAATTATAATTTTTTTATCGATCACATCACTTATTCTTTTGAAAGCAGTAGCCCCTTGGTAAACAGCTAAATTTAGAGTAGCTAATGATCTTATTGGTTGATAAGCAAGCATCATTGCAGCTAAAAAAGAAAAAAAATTATTTACTCCTATTTCGCCTGCTGCGATCAACTGACCAGAAAAAGCAATAAAACCCGCAATCATTATACCTGTTAGCGTCTCCATCAATGGAGTAGCTCTAATCATTACGCTAGAAGTTTTAATGTTTTTTTCGACCATATCATCAACAACAAGGTCAGCTTCAGAATTAATCTTATCTTCTTTTTGATAAATTCTAATCATTCTTGCTCCTCTAAATATTTCAGTCATAAAAGTTACCAATACTCCTGATGCTTCTCCTGCTTTTCCCACTGCTTTACCAATTCTTTTACCTAATGATTTTGCTAAACCGGCAGCCAGAGGCATCATCAACATTGCAAATAATGCTAATTTCCAGTTTTGGTAAATCATAACTCCAACTAATGCTATTACGGAAAAACTATCTTTCATTAAATTTAATACACCTGTACTTACAAGGTTTTGTACTTGTCCAGAGTCGAACATAACGTTTGAAACATATTTTCCAGAATGCCTACTGTCTAAAGTTTGAATATCACTTCTAACTATATTATCGGCAATCTGTTTTTTAAGAACTCCAGAGACTTCCTCTCCCACTCTAATAATTAATAATCTTGCGGTGTATAAAGATAAACCTTTTCCAGCGAAGGCTAGTATAATTAAAATTGGAATTAACCAGGAGAGAGTTACATTTTTTTCTATAAAAATTTTCTTAACAGCTGGATCCAACAACCAAGCAATAGCTGAGGTAGTTCCAGCAACAACTATAGACAATAATAAAGCTAAAATAATTCTTTTTAAATGCTTTCTGACATATTCTTTATAAAGTCTTTTTAAGATTAATTTAATTTCATTAAAATTCATATTAAATACTCCCTAGATATATTCCTAGAAATAAAAATAAACCAGAATAATTATTAAGCTTAAATGTTTGCAAGCAAGTACTTGGTTTATTTTTTTTAAATCTAAATATTTGGTAAATTAGTGATAAAATAAATAATAAAATAAAAAAAGTTGACATATTTAATTTAAAATTATCATGAAATAAGTAAATTAAAGAAGATGTTGTTATAAAATAAGAAATTGACACAAATAATTTAATATTATTTTTAAATTTTATTGCAGTTGATTTCAGTCCAATGATTTCATCATCTGATATATCTTGAGTTCCGTATATCGTGTCATAGCCCAATGTCCAAAATATGGCCGAAAAATAAAGAATAATAATTTCTAAGGAAAAGCTATCAAGCATAGCAGTCCAAGCCATTATCATCCCCCAATTAAAAGTAATACCAAGGAATAGTTGTGGCCAATAAGTAATTCTTTTCATAAAAGGGTATGAAAAAGCTAGAAACATTGATCCCAAACCAAGTAAGATTGTTAATAAGTTAAATTGTATCAAAATAATAAAAGCTAATACGCAGAGAGAAAAAATATAAATGAAAGATTTCTGTAATGAAATTTTCCCAGCAGTAATTGGTCTTTTTTTTGTTCTATGAACTTTTTTGTCAAAGTCTTTATCTACTATATCATTGAATATACATCCTGCACTTCTCATTAAAATTGACCCTAAAAAAAATAAAATGAAGTAATTGTAAAATAAAGAATTATTTTGATTTATATTATTAGCGTATGCTAATCCCCATGCACAAGGCCAGAAAAGAAGTAAAAACCCAATAGGTTTATTCAATCTAGTTAATTCAATGAATATTTTTAAATGTTGCATGAAATATTACTTGTAAATATCAAACACTATCTAGATAATCAATTTGATTCGGTATGGATATAGATTACACAGTTGCAGCATTAATGTTTCCAGCTATTCCTTTAATGATGACAATGTACAGCAATAGATTTCATACTTTAAGTGGATTAATTAGAAAATTACATGATCAATTAACCTTTGATAAAAGAACACCACCTGAGTGGGAAAATCAATTGCACGTTCTTAACAATAGAACTAATTTGCTTAAATACACAATGGGCTTTGCAGCTTTTGGATTTCTTTTTAACATGACTACTGTTCTAATGCTTTATATGGGGTATCTGCA
>Ga0233444_10003447_pt1 | contig 15703 bp, 13 predicted proteins | sample SI_124_October20_6_FD_182792 | JGI IMG/M metagenome (GOLD analysis project Ga0233444, IMG submission 182792) | Seawater microbial communities from Saanich Inlet, British Columbia, Canada - SI_124_October2016_10_MG | ecosystem: Environmental > Aquatic > Marine > Inlet | place: Canada: British...
GCTGACTATGGGGTGCCCGTTGATTATGGGACGCAAAACGTGGGATTCTATTGGCCGGCCTTTGCCCGGGCGGGCAAGTATCGTGATGACACGTGATCCAAGCTGGACTGCCGAAGGGGCGCATACTGTTGCTGATATGCCTGCTGCTATCGCGGCCTCAATCGACTGGATCAACGCCACTGAAGCGGCGAAGCCCAACATCATTCTATTTGGTGGCGGTGAGATTTATCAACAAGGGTTGGAGTATTGTAATCGGATTGAAATGACGATTGTTGATCTTTTGCCAGATGGCGGCGCAAGCCCAGCCTATTTTCCCGACATTAATCCAGCTGACTGGCACAATGTTATTGAGGCAGATATAGCTGTCAGCGATGACGCGCCCGCGTTTCGGTATGAAACGTTAACGCGGCTGGCAACACCCCGCGAATTGATCGCCTAGTCAGCCAGACAATAGCTATTCAAAAACGATATTAGGGGCGGCGGCCTTGCCGATGTCCAATGCGTCCAGCACACCATTGGCAATTTTGCGATAATGATCAGCATGCGGACTATCTGGCGCGCTAACGACGATTGGTTTGCCAGCATCCGAGGTTTCGCGAATATCCATCTCTAGCGGCACTTCACCAAGGAATGGCACGCCCAGCTTTTTGGCTTCGGCGGCTGCACCGCCATTACCAAAGATATTGTGTCGTCCCCCACAGTCCGGACATGTAAAGAAGCTCATATTTTCCACAATGCCTAAAAGTGGCACATTTACCTTTTTAAACATATTCAATCCCTTGCGCGCATCAATTAAAGCAAGGTCTTGAGGCGTTGACACGATAACGGCACCAGCCAGTGATGCGCGTTGTGACAGTGAAAGCTGGGCATCGCCAGTACCAGGTGGCATATCAATTACCAGAATATCCAGACCATGCCATGACACGTCACGAAGCATTTGTTCTAGCGCGCTCATAACCATGGGACCACGCCAAATTGTTGGGGTTTCTTCGGCCACAAGATAGCCGATAGACATAGTCTGCAAGCCCCACACCTCAATCGGCTTGATTTTCTTGCCGTCACTTTCAGGCTTTCGGTTTTCACCAATCAAGCGCGGTAGTGACGGGCCATAGATATCGGCATCAAGAATACCAACCTTTTTGCCAGTTTCGGCCAATGCCAATGCTAAATTTATGGCTGTGGTAGATTTGCCAACACCGCCTTTACCTGAGGCAACAGCAATGACATGCGTTGCAGGTTGAAGTGTACCATGATCGCCTTGTGGCGCGTTTTGAGGCGGGGTCTGCGGTGCTGATCCTGCCTGATGTGCGGTCAATAAAGCGGTGGCAGATAAAACGCCATCAAGCGCTAACACGGCCTTTTCGGCAGCTCGTTTCAACGGCTCGGCAGTGTCTTTATCTTTAGGGTCAATTTCAATTGAAAACCCAACATGACCATCTTTGATGACGATGCCAGAAACCGCGCCGGCGGTAACAATGTCAGTGTCGGCGCCCGATGCCGTTACAGTGGCCAGCGCTTCACGAATTTTTATGTCATTCAATTCATTTGTCATGCTTGAAATAAACCGTTCCGATACAAATATGTTGTCTATTGAATGGTGACATAAGCCTTTGTTCAGCTATTTACAAGGCAAACAGGGCATATGCTACCGAGCTGACCATAGTTTATTAGGCATTAGTGCCTGATTAGCTTATAGTTGGCGTGAATTTTTGAAACGGAGCACAAATATTATGCCATGGAATAATCAAGGCAATGATGGCGGCGGACCTTGGGGACAAGGCGGCGGCAATGGTGGAAATAACGGCGGCAGTGGACCTTGGGGACAAGGTGGAAGTGGCGGCGGAAAACCCCCGCAAGACATTGATGAACTTGTTCAGCAGGGTCGTGACGCTTTACGCCGTATTATCCCGGGGGGCGGCAAATCTTCTGGACGCTCATTTATTCTTCTTCTTATCATTTTTGCTGGCATTTGGGCGGCTACCGGTTTTTACCGTGTTAACCCGCAACAGCAAGGTGTGGTTTTACGTTTTGGTGAATGGGTTCGTACCACAGCCCCAGGATTGCATTATCACATACCGTTTCCGGTTGAAACTGTTCTGACCCCCGAGGTCACCCGTGATAACCGTATCGAGGTTGGTTACCGCGATGTTGGCGGCAGCAGTTCGTCGCGTCGGGATATTGCCGATGAAAGCCAGATGATTACAGGTGATGAAAACATTGTCGATATTGATTTTGTTGTTTTCTGGCGCGTGTCAGATGCAGGTCAGTATTTGTTCAATCTTGCTGAGCCTGATGAAACAATCAAGGTTGCCGCAGAAGCGGTGATGCGTGAAATCATTGGACGTACGACAATTCAAACTGTCTTGACTGAAGGTCGTCAGGAAATCCAAGTGCAAGCGCGCCAACAATTACAAGACTTGCTTAATGAATATAAAGCCGGTGTGCGTGTGCGTGATGTCCAGCTTTTGGCGGTTGACCCGCCTGCCGACGTTATTGACGCCTTTAACGAGGTGCAACGGGCAAGGCAGGATCGAGACAAGCTCAAGAACCAAGCAGATGCCTTCCGTAATGACATTGTCCCACGGGCAAGAGGTGAAGCTGCCCAGCTTGTTGCAGAGGCGCAAGCCTATGAATCCGAGGTTGTAAACAGGGCAACAGGTGACGCGTCACGTTTTGATCAGGTGTACAAAGCCTATTTACAGAACAAAGATGTAACCAAAGAGCGTATTTATATTGAAACGATCGAAAAAATTCTCAGCAATGTTGACAAGATAATCATTGACGAGAGTTCTTCTGGTAACGGCGTCGTGCCTTATCTGCCGCTAAATGAATTAAACAAAAAGTCAGGGGGCAACTAAAATGGCATCTCTACGTTTTATAAGTCTTGTCATCGTTGGTGTTTTGGGAATAGTAGCCTATGGTTCACTATTCACAGTCAATCAAACCCAACAAGCCCTAGTCATTCAGTTTGGTGAGCCTAAGCGCACTATTCAGGAACCAGGCCTTGCTTTCAAACTTCCGTTTATTCAGGACGTCGTCTTTTACGAAAAGCGTGTATTGAGTTTGATTCCACAGGATGCCGAAGAGGTCATTCTATCAGATCAGAAGCGTTTGCAGGTAGATGCCTATGCGCGCTACAAGATTGAAGACCCTTTGTTGTTCTTCCAAACAGTACGTAACGAACTTGGTGCGCGTGGCCGTCTTGAAGCGATCATCGACTCATCTGTTCGTCGGGCTCTTGGTCGTGAAACCTTGGGATCGATTCTGACAGGTCAAAGAAATGACATCACCCGCTCAATTGGTGATGAAGTGAACGAGTCTGTATCATCGCTTGGCATTAAGATCATTGACGTGCGGTTACGCCGTGCTGATTACCCGGAAGCCACAAGTCAGAATATCTTTAACCGGATGAAGTCCGAGCGTGAGCGGGAAGCTAAGGAGTTTCGTGCGACAGGTGAAGAAGAAGCGCAGAAGATCCGTGCTGATGCTGAAAAAACCCGTACGGTGATTATTTCTGAAGCCAAACGTGAAGCGCAGGAAACACGCGGTGCTGGTGACAGCAAGGCTATCAGTATTTACGCCGATAGTTTTGGACAGGACGCTGAGTTCTTTGCCTTCTACCGGTCGATGGAAGCCTATGACAAGTCTATGACCGATAGTGGTACATCAATGGTCATCTCACCTAACAGTAGCTTTTTCCGGTTCTTCAAGAACAAAGATGGTATGACTGGTAAGACATCAAACTAGATCGTCATAAACATGATGTTGCCATTTTTTGGTCATCATATATGCCTAGTTTGACCTGTATAGCCTTTCATAAAGTGGGTTAATCCTGATTGGATGAGGAAATATGTATTGTTTTCTCATCCAATCTACGGGGGTTTATCAAGGAGATATCAAGAATGTTAGTCAATTTGGTGCGGTCGGCAGCAAGCATGCGTGCTGACTTTGTGAAGCCCGGCGTTACGTTATTTGTTGTTATGTTCATGTCCGTCAACTTGTTTGGTGGCATGGCAGGTGCTGGTGAACGGCCAGACAGTTTTGCAGATCAAGTTGAGCGTCTATCACCAGCGGTGGTCAATATTTCAACCACGACCATTGTCAATGATGGGCAAAGCATGGAAATGCCTCAATTTCCGCCAGGCTCACCTTTTGAAGAGTTTTTCAAAAATTTTGGTGATAACAACCGTAAAAGACGTGCCCAGTCGTTGGGATCAGGTTTTATTATCGATGACAAAGGTATTGTCGTCACCAACCATCATGTTATTGAAAATGCAGAAGAAATTCGGGTCATTTTGTCTGACGAAACCAGCTTTACGGCCAAGGTGCTAGGTCAGGACAAGAAGACCGATATTGCTGTATTGAAAATTGAGCCTGGTGATACAAAGCTTGTATCAGTCAAATTCGGCGACTCAGACGCTTTGCGTGTTGGTGATTGGGTATTGGCGATTGGCAACCCGTTTGGTCTTGGTGGAACGGTGACAGCAGGTATTGTCTCTGCGCGTGGTCGTGATATCGGGAATGGACCTTATGACGATTTCATCCAAACGGATGCATCAATCAACCGCGGTAATTCAGGCGGGCCACTTTTCAATGTTGAAGGCGAAGTGATTGGTATTAATACAGCTATCTTTTCGCAATCAGGTGGATCGGTTGGAATTGGATTTGCCATTTCGTCAAATTTGGCTAGCCGTGTTGCCGATCAGCTATCCGAATTTGGCAAGACGCGCCGAGGTTGGCTAGGTGTATTTATTCAGGAAGTAACTACAGACATCGCTGAGTCTCTGGGGCTTGAAGAAGCTGCGGGTGCTTTGGTATCGACAGTGAATGAAAACAGCCCTGCCTTTGTCGCGGGTGTTGAGCCAGGCGATGTGATCTTAACATTTGATGGCAAAGCTATTGAGCGTATGCGGGATTTACCGCGCATCGTTGCTGAAACAGATATTGGCTCAAAAGTTGATGTCGTACTGTTCCGTCAAGGTAAGAAAATGACAGTGATGGTAGAGCTAGGTGAGCTTGAAAAGGCCGAACTTGTTGGGCTTGTCGACAGCGACTCGGACTCCGAACCTGGTAAAAAGCAGAGCTTTGGAAGCTTGGGCATGTCAGTTCAGGATCTTGATGCCAAACTGGCCGAGGAACTGAGTATTGATCCGGAATTGAAAGGCGTTGTAGTTGTTGACGTTATTCCGGGAAGTCCAGCGGCAGATAAAGGTGTTGCCCCGGGTGACATCATTCGACGCTATGGCCAACGTCGTGTTGATGATGCCCTTGCCCTTGCCAAAGATATTAAGGCAGCAGAAAACGGCGGCAAATCAGGCATCCTCATCTTGGTAGAACGAGATGGCCGTGAACGGTTTGTGCAGATTGGTTTTGCCGATAAAGCAGAATAGCCGGATACTGAACGATATAATAAAGGGCGCCCTTTCAAATAAGAGGGGCGCCTTTTTAGTGGGATTAGTGGAACTGTGTTTGATGGCTAAATCTGGCTGTTAAGAAACAAATTCGTGACGGGCATAGCCCTGAAGATATAGTAAACCGGTCAGATCAGTATGGTTGAGCTGTAACTTTATGTGTTTACGGAGTATTGGTTTGCCTTGAAAGGCAACGCCAAAGCTGGCCGCTTGTAGCATTTCAAGGTCGTTAGCCCCATCACCTATCGTAGCCGCATCAGCCATTGTCAGGTGATGCGTTGCACAATATTGCGCCAGATAGTGAGCCTTTGCGCTGCGGTTCAGGATTGGTTTTCTGACCGTGCCTTCAATCAAGCCAGACGATATGTTCATATGATTGGCGTGGTCATCATGAAAGCCGCATATATCCCTGATATGCGCCGTGGCAAAGTCGAATCCCCCAGATATAAGATAACAATAAGCACCATTAGCGCGCATGGTTTTGACAAGCGAAATAGCACCGGCGGTAAGTGTCATGTCATCAAGTAACTGGTTAAATAGAGTTGCCGGTTTTCCTGCTAAGATCGCTACGCGGGCATCGATTGATTCATCAAAATCTATGTTGCCAGCCATTGATTCTTTGGTGATCTGGGCAATTTGATCGTCAAGTCCGGCCATGCGTGCCAAATCGTCAAGCGACTCTGATGTGATGATTGTGCTGTCCATATCGGCAATTAACAGGCGTTTACGGCGGTTCTGGGTGGGAACGATATTCACATCAATATGCATTTCATTCGCAGTATTACGGAGCTTGGCAATATCTATTTCTGTATTATCTGCCACGATTATTTCGGCGGCATGGCTTTTGGCTAACCATGTTGCCTCACCAGCTATATCAATGTCCGGCATTGTTGCTAAAAAAGGAGCCATCCAATCGGCGGCACTTTCTGGCGTAACAGACATCTGGCTGGTAGTGAAAATTATGGCGTAATTCATGACAAGCCTTTGTTTGAAATGAGTGTCTGTTCGTCCTAAGAGCAAGGTATGCAGGGATGTATCATGCCACTATAAATTATGCCATAAAATGCTGGGGTAACATTTATGACGAAACATTACATCATGATCGCGGGGCCGACCGCTTCGGGCAAGTCCAAATTGTCTATCGAGATGGCTATCAGGTTGGATGGGGTCATCATAAATGCAGACTCGATGCAGCTTTATAAAGACCTTCATGTCATTACAGCGCGCCCCTCAGATGCCGATATGGCATTGGCAGCGCACCGTCTTTATGGTGTGCTTGATGGCAATATACGGGCATCGGTGGCCATGTGGCTGGAAATGGCCGCTACCGAAATGCAAGCAGCCTGGGACGCTGGTAAAATACCGATTATCATTGGTGGCACAGGCATGTATCTAAATGCTGGCTTGTCTGGGTTGGCGTCAATTCCCGAAGTGCCGCGCGCTGTTCATGATGCCGCTGTTGCGCTTCATACCGATATGGGGGGTGCTGGCTTTCGACAGGCGTTGGCTGAATTTGATCCGGTAACAGCCGCGCGTCTATTTGATGGTGATACCCAGCGGCTTATTCGCGCGATGGGGGTGGTGAAGGCAACCGGACGACCAATCAGCGCATGGCAGGAAGACCCGCATGAAGGCGCGTTTGAAGGTGTGGCAACGACTGTCAAACTGCTACCTGATCGCGATGTTCTTTATAAACGGATAAATGACCGCTTTGATATGATGATAGAGGCAGGGGCGCTTGATGAGGTGAAAACACTATGTGCGCGCAACCTTGATGGTGGCTTGCCCGTGATGAAAGCGTTGGGGGTTCGCCAATTATCAGCATATCTTGATGGTGATGTTGCTAAAGCTGATGCAATTCATCAATCCAAACAGGATAGTCGGCATTACGCAAAACGCCAGATGACATGGCTAAGAAATAATTTTAATGCGAAATTTGAATTGAATAAGAAATATTCGGAAAGTTTTTTTGAAGAAATCTTTGCTAATCTTTGTGAAAATAGGTTGACCTAGAGGTAAAAAACTGGCACCAATCATTAAAGAACTGCCTGAATCACATTGGATTTCTTGTAAAAAAGTTAAAGTTGCAAGAAATATAAGTTGCCTTAACAGCGATTTGGTGTCGTTACAACGGATTAAAAATATGCTTTGCTGCCTTAAATGGCAGCTTTGTTTGTTTACAGATATTACTAAAGGAAAAAATGATGGCTAAGTCATCCCCTGAGAATAGCCCTATGTCCCCCGACGCAGTTACACAGCCTATGGCTGGTGCTGAAATTTTGCTCAAAACGCTCGAAGATGAGGGCGTTGAAGTCATTTTTGGATATCCGGGCGGGGCTGTTCTGCCTATTTATGATGCTTTGTTTAAAAACAATAAGATCCGTCACATACTTGTGCGCCACGAGCAGGCCGCAGTGCATGCGGCAGAAGGTTATGCGCGGTCAACAGGCAAGGTCGGGGTCGTGCTGGTGACTTCTGGCCCAGGGGCAACAAATGCTGTTACTGGCTTGACCGATGCCTTGATGGACTCAGTGCCGGTTGTATGTCTAACAGGCCAAGTACCAACGCATCTTATTGGTAATGATGCATTTCAGGAAGCTGATACCACCGGAATTACGCGTGCTTGTACCAAGCATAACTATCTGGTCAAAGACGGCACCAAACTTCAGCATACTGTAATTGAAGCGTTTCATGTTGCCAGCACCGGACGCCCCGGGCCGGTATTGATTGATTTACCCAAAGATATTTTGATGGGTGAATATGGTTATCATGATACATCCTTGGATGATGCTGTGGCATCAAAGGCGCGCGGGCGCTATTCGGTTGCCACCCGTCCAGATAATGACGTGATCAAGCAGGCTGTGGCGATGCTGAAACGTGCGCGTCGCCCAATCATTTATGGGGGTGGTGGCATCATTAATTCAGGCCCCAGAGCGTCTCAGTTATTGCATGAACTTGTGCATATGACAGGCTGGCCAACAACTTTGACTTTGATGGGGCTAGGCGCATTGCCAGCATCTGACGCTCATTTTCTAGGCATGCTTGGCATGCATGGCACCTATGAAGCTAATCTGGCGATGCATGATTGTGATATTATGTTGAATGTCGGTGCGCGTTTTGACGACCGTGTAACAGGCCGTATTTCAGGTTTCGCACCGAATTCGGAAAAAATTCACATTGATATCGACTCTTCATCAATCAATAAGAATGTTTCGGTTGATCTGGCGGTCATTGGTGATGCGACAGTGGTTCTGGAAATGTTGATTGCCGAGATGAAAGCGCAATCATTTAAACCGCATGCTGAGTCGCTTACATCCTGGTGGAAACAGATTAAAGGCTGGCAGGCACGCAAGTGTCTTGGTTTTGATCAGTCGGGTGATATTATCAAACCCCAGCATGCCATTAAGCGGCTATGTGACATGACGCGTGAACATGATGTCTATGTCACCACTGAAGTTGGTCAGCATCAGATGTGGGCAGCACAATATTTTGATTTCGAAGCGCCTAACCGCTGGATGACATCTGGTGGCTTAGGTACGATGGGGTATGGTCTGCCATCAGCAATGGGCGTTCAGGTGGCGCATCCAGACGCGCTGGTAATCGATATTGCTGGAGAAGCTTCATTCATGATGAATATGCAGGAATTATCGACTCTGGCGCAATATAATTTGCCAGTGAAGATGTTTATCATCAATAACGAATGGATGGGCATGGTTCGGCAATGGCAGGAATTGATTCATGGTGGCCGCTATTCGGAATCCTACAGTGCGTCATTGCCTGATTTTGTTAAACTGGCTGATACCTTTGGCATGACAGGCCTTGTGGCACAATCTGCGAATGAGCTGGATGATGTCATAACGCAAATGCTTGAGACTGATGGGCCGGTCATTGCTGACATTCGCGTAACCAAAGATGAAAACTGTTTTCCCATGATCCCGTCGGGTGCAGCACATAACGAAATGTTGCTTGGTCCAGCTGATCAGGCTGAAAAGCCGATTTCTGAAGAAGGCATGGTGTTGGTCTAGAACAACCAACTAGACCGCACACTCAAGGAGTTAAGCATGAAGACGACTGACGTGGTAGAACGCCACATAATTTCTGTACTTGTTGATAATGAGCCTGGCGTGTTGGCGCGTGTTATTGGGTTATTTTCCGGACGTGGGTACAATATCGAAAGTTTGACTGTGTCCGAAGTGGATGTGGACATTGCTATCTCGAGAATTTCTATCGTAACCAGCGGTACCCCGATGATAATAGAGCAAATCAAGGCGCAATTATCGCGCCTTGTGCCTATACATGGCGTTTGCGATCTTACCGAGACAACAGCCTTTATCGAACGCGAGCTTGCATTGGTGAAAATTATCAATAAAGGTGATGGGCGGATAGAAGCTTTGAGAATTGCTGACACTTTCCGTGCAAGAACACTAGACAGCACACTAGATAGTTTTGTATTTGAAGTAACAGGAAATTCATCCAAGGTTGGTGCATTCATTGATCTGATGCGCTCGCTTGGTGAGGTCGAAATTGCCCGTACAGGGGTATCGGCTATTTCTAGGGGTAATCTAGTCGATCTTTCGGCTCGGTAGCTTTATGTCTAATCAAGTCACCACCTCTATGTGGTGCAGGCAAGCATGCGCTTGCTTTTACGTTTTTGAACTAGGAGAAACATATCAATGCGTGTCTATTATGATCGTGATGCCGATGTCGGGCTTATCAAAAAGAAAAAGGTCGTTATCGTAGGCTATGGAAGTCAGGGCCATGCCCATGCTGCTAATCTGAAAGACAGTGGCGTTGTTGACGTGGCGGTAGCGCTTCGTCCCGATTCTAGCACGCGGGCTAAAGCCAGCGAAGCTGGTTTTAAGGTTATGGATGTGCCAGAAGCGTCTGCATGGGCAGATGTGGTTATGATGCTGACACCTGACGAATTGCAGGCAGACATCTATTCAGATGAAATTGCCGAAAATATCCGTCCGGGTGCCGCCATTGCATTTGCGCATGGCTTGAATGTCCATTTCAATTTGATTGAGCCACGTGGCGACATTGACGTGATGATGATCGCGCCAAAGGGACCTGGACATACTGTCCGGTCTGAATATGCCAAAGGTGGCGGGGTGCCATGTCTGTTAGCTGTTCATCAGGACGCATCAGGCAATGCGCATGCCATTGGTCTATCATATGCTTCTGCTGTAGGTGGTGGCCGTTCAGGCATCATCGAGACAACATTTCAGGAAGAGTGCGAAACCGATCTGTTCGGTGAGCAGGTCGTTCTTTGTGGTGGTTTGTGTGAGCTTATCAAAGCTGGTTTCGAAACTCTGGTCGAAGCTGGTTATGCACCTGAAATGGCCTATTTTGAGTGTCTGCATGAAGTAAAGCTGATCGTTGATCTGATTTATGAAGGCGGTATCGCAAACATGAATTACTCAATTTCAAACACGGCTGAATATGGTGAATATGTCACGGGTCCTCGGATCGTAACCGAAGAGACCAAGGCTGAGATGAAGCGTGTGCTTGAGGATATTCAGTCAGGCCGATTTACACGTGACTGGATGCTTGAAAATCGCGTTCGTCAGACCAGCTTTAAAGCCACGCGTCGCCGCAATGCAGAACATCCAATTGAAGAAGTTGGTGAGCGTTTGCGCGGTATGATGCCGTGGATTGGTGCAAACCGTCTTGTAGATAAGGCAAAGAACTAGATTTTGCCGCATTTATCATCTACATGTATAAACAAATGGTGACAAAGGACGTATGTTCTTTGTCACATAGGCCTTAAGTTACGCATTGTGTGTAACTAAAATTCTGGAGACACCGAATGATTGGCTCGCTACTTGGTTTGTTTTCGGCAGATATTGGTATTGATCTAGGTACTGCTAATACACTTGTTTATGTTAAGGGTAGGGGCGTGGTTCTGGATGAACCATCTGTCGTTGCGATGGCTGAAATGAGAGGTAAGACTCAGGTTTTGGCTGTTGGTGAAGAAGCAAAAGTGATGCTGGGTAAAACACCTGGCAACATTCGCGCGATCCGGCCAATGGCTGATGGTGTGATTGCTGATTTTGAAGTCGCCGAAGAAATGATTAAGCACTTTATCCGCAAGGTTAATGGTCGTTTATCATTTGCCAGCCCACAGGTTATTATTTGTGTTCCTTCGGGGTCAACAGCTGTTGAACGCCGCGCTATTCAGGAGTCGGCTGAGGCCGCTGGTGCGCGCCGTGTATTTCTGATCGAAGAACCAATGGCCGCCGCTATCGGTGCTGCCTTGCCTGTGACCGAACCATCAGGTTCTATGGTCGTTGATATTGGCGGTGGCACAACCGAGGTGGCTATTCTTTCCCTTGGTAATATTGTCTTTGCCCATTCAGTTCGCGTCGGTGGTGATAAAATTGACGAAGCGATCATCGCCTATATGCGGCGCACGCATAATTTGCTGATTGGTGAAGCAAGCGCCGAGCGCATCAAGAAAACAATTGGTATTGCCCGCAAGCCTGAAAAAAGCAGTGGGACAAAAATCGAGGTGCGTGGTCGTGACCTTGTAAATGGTGTGCCAAAAGAAATTACGATTACCGAAGCACAAGTTGCCGAAGCCATCTCAGATCCGGTTCGCCAGATTGTTGACGGTGTGAAAATGGCACTTGAACAGGCGCCGCCTGAACTTGCTGCCGATATTGTCGAAAAAGGCATTGTCATGACAGGTGGCGGGGCGTTGTTACGTGATATTGATGGTGTGCTTCGTGATGCGACAGGGCTTCCTATATCGATTGCCGAAAACCCGCTTAGCTGTGTGGCTCTTGGAACCGGACGTTGCCTTGAGGAACTCAAAACTTTGCGGAATGTGCTGATCGGCGCTTAGGGTAGGCATGGCTATGCGAGCGTCTGATAAACATAGGGTCAGACAAAGGCGTGTCGCGCATGGTCTGCTAATGGTGATAAGCTTTTCGCTGATGTTTGTCGGCAAGGCAGACATATTGGCGTGGCGTAATGCCCAGATGGGCGCGAACGATTTTCTTGCGCCCGCCATTGATTTCATTTCCATTCCTGTCCGTGGTGTTGAAACCATGGTAGAAGGCATCCGTACAGTTGCGTCATTGCGTGCTGAAAACGTTCGCCTTGTGGCCGAAAATGATTTGCTGAAACGCTGGCAAAGACGCGCTGAGATTCTTGAAAGTGAGAACCGCCAGCTACGAAGTGTTACAGGTGCGCTTGCGCCTAAAGGGCGTGTACCATTGACCGCACGTGCTGTGACGGCTCCTGGTGGCAGTTTTGCCCATACAGTGCTGGTTTCGAATGGGGCTGATAAAGGTGTGCAACCTGGCAATCCGGTTGTTACAGCTGATGGGCTGGTTGGTATGGTCGTTGATGTCGGGGCATCACATTCGCGCGTTTTGCTGATTAGTGATATTAATGTGCGAATACCAGTTATTCTTGCATCATCATCTTGGCCCGGTTTGACAATGGGCAAGAATGGTACCTATCTTGAATTAGCTTTTCTACCTGAGGAGGCAGTGCCATCATTAGGTGAATTGGTGCTGACATCTGGCCATGGTGGTGTTTTGCCAGCAGGATTGCCAGTTGGCCGCGTCGATCTTGTCGAGAAGGGTTTCGTAAGAATTAAGCCTGCAGTCGATTTTCGGCATCTGAGTTTTGTCTCTGTCCTTTTGGGAGGACTAGAGGGCGTTGATACAAATAATTTGGAACTCGAAGAATTCTATACACCCTTGCCCATTGATGAAAACACACGCTTACTTGAAGGCGTTAATGCTTCAGGGGCGCGGCAATAATGAAAAAGACAGGACAGTATTTCGAAAAAGCAATGGAGCATTCTGAGGTATCAGGACGCTTTTTAATCGGCTTTGTTGGTATAATTTTGGTGCTGTTTGAAGGGGCGTTGGCTAGCTGGCCAATATTTTATGGCGCAGTGCCATTATTATCGCTGATTTTCATCTACTGGATGACGCTATATCATAATAAATTGATGCCATTTATTACAATTTTTATCATGGGGTTGCTTTCAGATATTCTGTTTTCCGATCTTATCGGTGGTCGTGCAACATCCTATATGCTTCTTGTTTTGTTTATGAATTTGCGTGTAACTGATCCCCAAGATGATGAATTCCTGAAAGTATGGATCAATTTTGTGATCGCCATCATTGCGGTTATGTTGTTTCAGCTTATTTTCTTTTCGGCAATCAACTTTGCTATTCCATCATTATCACCAATGATGTTCCAGATTGGCGTGACGTTGATACTCTTTCCAATTTCTTATATTTTTCTTTTTGCTATTTCAAATTTGCTTGAGCGCATAAAGGTGTTCGCGTGAATAGGGCAAAGGAAAGAGATTTTCGCCGCAATGTGTCGCGGCGTAGTGCCGTCTTGGGTATTGGTCAACTATTGTTGACGGGGTTTTTGGGTGGCCGTCTGTATCAGCTTCAAGTTACACAGAATCGTCGTTATAAGAGGCTTTCAGATAAAAACCAGTTTGATCTTCGTGTTGTAGCGCCCCCGCGTGGACGGATTTATGATAACAAGATGCGCCTGATCGCTGGTAATGCCGAGTCGTTCCAGCTGAGAATGACGCCTATGCATGTCAAGGATATGGCTAGGACGCTTCGGTCACTTTCTAGAGTTATTAACCTGCCGGATTCGGTTCAGGCCAGTGTGCTAGAAACGGCAAAAAAACAGCCATCTTTCCGCGAATTGATTGTACGACGCAACCTTACGCAGCGTGAATTGGCGCGCCTAGCTATACGAAGTGCTTATTTTTCCGGTGTTTCTTTTGAAAAGTCGTTACGGCGTATTTATCCTCAAGGTGCCTTAACCTGTCATATCACGGGATATGTGTCGCCAATCAGCAGCGATGAAATCGAACGTGATAGCAGCTTGCTACAAATGCCTGATTTATCGACAGGAAAAATTGGCGTTGAATATGCACAAGAGCCAAGCTTACGCGGTATGCCTGGCTATGAAAGAATTGAAGTCAATGCACGTGGGCGCCCCATTCGCGTGTTGCGCGATACCGATCCCAAGGCAGGCAACGATCTTCAGCTATCCATCGATATTGGTGTGCAGCTTCATGCTAGCAAGGTTTTGCGTCATGGACGCTCAGAAGTCGTGTCTTTTGGCGAAAAGGATGTTCAGGCTGGCTTGGCCACTAATCCAGAACTGGTTGCGCATATTACCAGCGGCGATGATCTGATCTTGCGTGATTCAAAAGGGCGTTTGACGCCGCCTGAGTCTGGTGCGGCAGTGGTCATGGACATTCATACAGGTAACGTCGTTTCCTTGGTTTCAACGCCAATGTATGACCCGAATATGTTTACTGAAAAACTGCTGACACGCGACTGGCGGCGATTGAACAACCATCCGCGGCGGCCATTATTGAATCGTTCAACGTCTGGGATGTATGCCCCGGGATCAACCTTTAAAATGGTGGTTGGCCTTGCCGCACTTGAAGCCGGCATCATTTCCGAAACATCATCTTTTTTCTGTAAAGGTGATATGGAGCTTGGCAACGCAACATTTCATTGCTGGCGTAAAGGTGGGCACGGACGCATGAATATCACTTCGGCGTTGGAACAGTCCTGTGATGTTTATTTTTATGAAGTGGCGTTAAAAACCGGCATTAAACGCATCCGGAATATGGCTCTTCGGCTTGGGCTTGGCGATGTTACAGGTCTTGATATACCTGGTGAAAAGTCAGGTATTATTCCTAGTCATGAATGGAAACTGGCAACGCACGGAAAAGTCTGGACACCTGGCGAAACAGTTGTGGCAGCGATTGGGCAGGGCTATGTGCTGACAACACCGCTTCAACTTGCGGTCATGACGGCAAGAATTGCCAATGGAAAATATGCGGTTAACCCATCGCTGGTTATGCATGATCCAAATACCCCCCCCGTTTTTGAACCGCTTAATATTCCAGAATCAGCTTTGGCAATAATTCGTAAAGGTATGCTTGCGGTTACAGATGGGCCGTTGGGCACAGCGCGAAACTATGCGTTATCCAAGACATATGGTGGCATGGCAGGCAAAACAGGTACGGTGCAGGTAAAGCGCATTACCAAACAGCAACGCGAGGACGGTATCACCAAGAACATCGACCGTCCGTGGAAAGAACGTGACCACGCTTTATTTGTAGCCTATGCGCCCATTATCGCGCCTAAATATGCGATTTCAATAGTGGTTGAGCATGGTGGTAGTGGATCATCAATGGCGGCGCCGATTGCCCGCGATATTATGGCCAAAACAATTTCAGAGCTGGGCGTATGATTAGCGTTAGCAAAGTCATGTTCCGGATA
>Ga0233444_10003449_pt1 | contig 15701 bp, 13 predicted proteins | sample SI_124_October20_6_FD_182792 | JGI IMG/M metagenome (GOLD analysis project Ga0233444, IMG submission 182792) | Seawater microbial communities from Saanich Inlet, British Columbia, Canada - SI_124_October2016_10_MG | ecosystem: Environmental > Aquatic > Marine > Inlet | place: Canada: British...
AAGCACGTTGCGGTAATGCAATTTATTTCTCATTCTGAAATACCATATGAATCTATTAAGAAAGAGGATGGTAAGACAGTCTTTGGACATAAGACTAGAGGTAAAAAGAATAAGCAAATAATTAATGCTAACTACGATCTTGTTTATGAGTGTCGGTGGGTACTAGATACCGATTATTACTTTGGAGCCAAGCTAGTAAGTAACATGAAGCGAGATGCTAATGATTTAAAGAAAGGACATCTCAATTATCATGTTGTCGCTCCCAAGTTATACGAGAACAAAACATTCGCATTTGGAGACCAAGTAATGGCAATAGACAAAGCCTTACATATAGCTTGGTTTAAGCTACAAAATGTAATCGCTAGAGCAAAACCAAAGGGTATTTTGATAGAGGCTAATGCGATGAATGATGTTACCGTTGGAGGACAGAAAGTACCCTTTAAGGACAACCTAGCCATGTATGCCTTTAGTGGTAATCTAATGTATCGCAAGGTGGATGATGATGGGGAAGTGGCTGGAGATATTCCAATTCGAGAGTTAGATAACGGTATCAAAGATGAAGCTGATAGATACTTCGGTATCATACAACAAGAAATGCAATTGCTTCGTGACATCACTGGTTTTAACGAGATCACTGATGGCTCTACACCTAATGCTAGAATGTTAAAATCTGTTGGACAAATGGCTCAACAATCCACCAATAATGCGATTAACTACTTGATGACTGCCGAGCAAAAGGTAACAGAGAAGTTGTGTAGATCATTGATGATGCGAATTCAAGATGCAGCCGAGGATGGTACAATCATGGGTTATCAAAAAGCCTTGGGTAGTAATTCAATGGAGTTCTTTAAACTATCTAAGGATGTCAGTTTTAGAAATCTAGGTATCTACTTCAATAACCATCCAGATGTCTATGAGAAAGAGTTAATGGTTCAAAGACTTGAGACAGCCCTACAAAGCGGACAAATAACACTTAGCGATGTCATATGGATTGAGGGGTTAACCAACATTTACCAACAAAAACTATATCTCGATTCTAGGATTAAAAAGAACGAGGAAAGAAAGGCAATGCTTGAAAGGCAGAACATGGAGGTTAATGCTCAAACACAGCAACAATCTCTACAAATGAATCAACAAGCCGAACAGCAGAAGCTACAACTAGAGCATCAATCCAAGATGGAGCAAATCAACGCTGAATATCAGTATAGGATGCAAATAGAGCAATTAAGAATACAAGGCTTAAACATCCAAGAACAAGAGAAATCTAGGGCTAGGGCATACCAAGTTGACAAAAATGCAGATGCAAAAATTGTCTCCACAGAAATAAATGCGAGTAAAGATATTGCGGTTGAGGAGGAGTAGAAAAATAGATTTTAAGAATGGGGTAAGTATCTCCTGGTTTAAGAAGTTCGAGAAGAACGCAAAGAAAAGAAAGATTGATTTTGAGATTTCAATTGATGATGTCCTAAAGGTCTATTTAGATCAAGGAAAGGTTTGTAGCCTTTCAGGCATACCAATTGGTTGGACAAGGATGGAAAAAACACACAACATATCCATAGATAGAATAGATAGCGATAAGGGCTATACCACCGATAATATTCAATTAGTATATCCAAAAATCAATATGATGAAATTCACCTATTCTCAAGATGAATTCATTGACTTGTGTAGGCTAGTATCAAACAACACAATGTCATTGGAGGAAGAGGAGATGGGCATGAATATTTTAAGTTCAACTATTAACCAATCATAATTATGCCAGTTAAAAAACAAGGAAAGCGATACGTTAAAGTAAAGGGATCAAAGAAAAAGTATTGATGTAATGCGAAATAATAAGTGTACTAGGTGTGGTCGCAGAAAATCAGCCTGTGGCTGTATGTACTAATGCGATTCTACGATCCATTAGGTAAGACACCAATCTCAAGCGATAATAGTGTGTATTGGGTAGTCGGATTACTGGCTATCCTTTACGTAATCGTAGTGAATTGGTGAGAGAACAAAGGTTTCATATACCTCTCAATAATTTTGTGAAACTATGGCAAAGAAGAGAGATTCAAGACTAAGTAAAGCAGGTGTATCTGGCTACAATAAAGCAAAAAGAACACCTAGCCACCCAACAAAATCTCATGTCGTAGTTGCAAAAGTTGGAGACAAAATCAAAACAATTCGATTTGGTCAACAAGGGGTTTCAGGTGCTGGAAAGAATCCAAAGTCAGCAAAGGATAAAGCAAGAAAGAAAAGCTATTACGCTAGACACAATGCTCAAGATCCTAATCCAAGTAAACTATCTGCTCGGTATTGGTCACATAAAGAAAAATGGTAATGAAGAAAAAGAAATTAAGTGCGAAGCAAATGAAGATAGCTAAGATGGCTAAACCATATAATAAAATGAATGGTGCAGACTTTAAAAAACTTGGAAAGAAGAGGAAATGAAAAAGGCTAAAAAAGGACCATGTTGGAGTGGATACCAAATGATTGGTATGAAAAAGAAGGGGAGTAAAAAAGTCCCTAACTGTGTACCAAAGAACAAACGAACAAAAAGAAGTTACAGAAAGTAACATCTATTAAACAACCAAATAGAATAATATGAGTGATGAAATACAAGAGGGAGTCGGTGCTCAAACTATTGATTACGACAATCTTACTTTACCTGATCCAGATGCTAAATCAGAAGATGAGCAAACTGAATCAGAGGAAGAACAACAAACCGAGGAGGTTACTGAAGAAGTTAATGAAGAGACTCAAGAGGAGGTTACTGAAGATGCTACTGATAGTAGCGAGGAAAACGAAACAGCAAAAGAGGAGAACGAGGGAGTTGAAGAAGTTAAAGAGACAACTAATGAAGTTGTCGAACAAACCGAGGTTACTCAAGAGTCCAACGCATTATTCGATGTTGCAGCGGAAACCGAAGGAGTAATAAAAGATATTGACCAACTAAAAGAAGTTAGTCGAGTACTTAGTGATCCATTCTTTAAGAAGATGTACGATTACTACAAGGACACAGGAGATATAAAACCTTTCCTACAAGCCAATAGTACTGACTATTCAAAGATGAGTGATGTTGAGATACTTCGCATCAAGCATCAAGAAGACTATAAAGATCTTGATTTAAGTCAAGATGTTATGGATCACCTCTTTACTGAGGAGGTATTAGAAAAATTTAATGGTAGAGAAGATGATAGCCTTGAAGGCAAAGTCGCTCTAGCAAAATTGAAGAAGGAGGCAAATCAAGCACGATCAGCTTTCATTAACACTCAGAATGAGTTTATGGCTCCAACCCTTGATGGGAAGCCAAAAGTTGATGAAGCAGAACTTGTGAAGCAAAGAAATGAGCAAAGAAGATTTGCAGCCACACAGCTAAAGGATGTTGTCAAAGACAATAAGCTTTCGGTTGAAGTTGCTGAAGGTGTCGATGCCTTAAAACTAGATGTCGATCCTAGCAAGATAATAGAGGCAGCGATTAATCCTATGGATTGGATAGCTAATTCTGTTGTCAAAGATGGACAAACTGATTGGAATACATTATCCCAGCTTGTTGCGTTCTCAAACAATCCTCAAGGGTTTAAAGAGAATTTGTACAAGCATGGAAATAACATAGGACAAAAAAAGTTTGTCGAAAAGAATTTGAAAAATAAGCCTAAAGCTACAGGAAGAAAGCCTACAAATAGTACGGCTGGATTAGATCCATACTCTTTAGAAGCATTTAAAAATTCAACGAAAATTAATTAGAAACTCATGTGTTATAATATGTTAATTAACATAATAAAATAGATCAATAACACATTAAAAAACATTTAATAAAATGGCAAATTTAAGATTAAGCACAATCCCCTTTTACACCGATGTGGAGAAGAGGGAGATATTATCCAAGTACATTGATGTCCATGATGAATTCACTGGCATAATCGACCTTCTTGAGATGATGGGGCAATTTACCCCAACCGATAACAAGGTTTTTTTTAACTATACTCAAGACAAAGTATTTCAATCGGCTACTGTAACTGGTAGTGGTGGAATAGCATCACTGGCTGCTGCTGGATCTGCGACACTTACTTTAACTGCTGGACACGGTGTTCGAGCTAAAGTGGGAGATTTTGTTGTAGGACCTGATGGGGCTGTTGGGTTCGTTAAAGCAATTGCTACAGATGCATTGACTATTCAAAATCCTAATGCTACGGCATTAACAATTGCGAATGGTGCTACTGTGACATTCCCGACGAGTGGAGTTGCTGAAGGTAGTAATTCTGTTGAAATGGCTGTTGCAGGTACTACAAAGCGTAGTAATCAACTACAGTATTTTGAAACGTACACTGAGAGTACAGATATTGCACTAGGGTCAAAAATTGAATTAGAGTTTAATGGTGTCAATCACTATATGATGGTTCAATCTCACCTTGCTTTTATGAAGCATAGGGCAAAAATTGGTAACGCTTTCCTAATGGGTAAGAAGGTTTCTGCTGTCGATGCTGCTGGTGGAGCAGTACCTATGACTAGAGGTTTGAATAGTTATGTAGATGATTTCGGTGTAACAACTACTTCTGCTACTAACTCTGCTCCAGTTCATTTAGCTAAGACCGATTGGAGGACATTTTCTAGAGCATTAGATGCAGCAAAAAGCCCTGATGAGGGGTTATTACTTTGCGGAGGTGACATTTCAGCTTCTATAGATGACGTTTTCGATGGCTTACTTGCTTCAGGTGGAGTAAAGTATGATGCCTTTGGAAAAGGGTCTTCAAAGCAAAAGGCTGTAGATATGGGAGTACAATCTTTTACTATCTATGATAGAACATATCACAAGTCTAAATTATCGGCTTTTGAGAACACAGGAACAACTTCTGCTGCTGGTAGCCAATATCCAGATACAGCATATTTTGTACCTAGTGGTCAAGTAGGAACACTTGATGGTAGTTCAGTGCCTCGTATCCAAGGTAGATATTTAAATCTTCCTAATGGCTTATCAGGACGCTATATGGAAATAGAGACAGGAGGATTGGCTGAAACACCAACCGATAGAACGGCTGTACTTGGTTATACTCATAGAAGTTATGAAGGACTTGATATTACAGGACCAGAACACTTCGGTAAAATCAAGCTATACGCTTAATAATTAATAATTAGGGTAGCCTCTTAGGGGGCTCCCTTCTTTTTCAAATACAAACAACTAATAATATGAAAGCATCAGATTACAATCAATATCCAGAGTGGATGAAGAAGCCGTTTAACAAAACGGTGATATATACTTTTAGCAATATTCAAAAAGATCCTGACAATCCAGGCAGATACATTATTCCAAACATTTATAGGTTTAAGCAAATAGATCAAATAGTAGTTACCGATGAAGATGGCAAGAACGCTAGACCAATACATATAGCCTATACAAATGGATCAAATCCAGATGGCTCAATAATAGTTGGAGATGATTTATTCTTTTCAGCAGAAGGATTTGGTAGGATAGTATTAAATCCAAAAAGAGCTTCAGATCACGCTAAATTCATGTTTATGGAGTACTCAAACCAAAATGCGAGTAATCCAAATAGGGATGAAACTACTCCAATAATATGGAAAAAAGAAGATTTAGAAGTAAAAGCAAAAGCCTCAAGAGTAGATCGTAAAGCAAGGAAAGAAGCTATGCTAGAAGCAGCACAGTTATCTCCTTATATGGTTGAGGTATTAATAGATGTACTTGGATCAAGTAGCGATAAAGAGAAGAGTGAAGAAGAGCAAAGAGACTTGATAGAAGATATTGCGGAGACTGATCCAAAAACATTCTTAGCTGCTGTTAAAAGCAGTTTATCAGAGATAATTTCAACAACCAAAAAGGCAAAGGATCTTGGAATCATTAAGAACGATTTTAAGAAACAAGCATTTATTTCCCAACCTGATGATGAGGTGATTTGGAGCAATAAAGGAATCGAAAAGAAGCGGACTTACGAGCTATTTGCTAAGTTCCTACAAGAGAATCCAAAGGTGCTAAAAACCATTGAATCAAAGGTATTAATGGAACAAGAGCTAGTCTAAAGATTCCTTATTTGGTTGTTTGGAAGTTTGGGTAGGGGCAGCGATTTAGTTGTCCTTACTTTTTTAAAATAAGATTAATGAGTGGTAACGTAGGATTAGGTACAAACAAGGGAAGTTGGAACGCATTAACAAATGCTCCAGCAATTAGTAATTCAACGCAAAATAATAGTGCTGGGGATTACTATACTACCTCCGTTGCTGGTACAAGCTCATTTACTTCCAGAGGCAAGGGACAATACTTTGCCGTTGGAGATATAGTAGTTTTCAATGGTGCGGTATGGACTAAGAATGATCAATTCAGTGCCGAGGCTGGATTTGGTACACCTTCTAATTGGAAGGATGCCTATGACAACCACATTACAAGCGGAACATTTGCTAATAACGTAATCACGCTAAACCAAAGAGATGGAGGATCATTTACGATTGATCTTACAGGAGTTGGGGGTAGCAGTGTTTTGTATAGGAATACATTTGAAGTAACTAATGGTTTAGGACAAAACTCATTTACACTAAGTACTGCAATAGATCATGAGGATAAGACTCAAGTATTTATAGATGGAGTATACCAACAAAAAACAGGCTATAGCGTTAGTGGAACAACATTATCCTTTGATGATGGTGTTGTAGTACCTGATGGCTCATTCGTTGAAATTATATCATTTAGTTCTGTAGCCTTAACGGAATCATTAGCCAACGCTAAGATATTTGTAGGAGATTCGAATGCTAACGCAATAGCTAGAACGGTAAGCGGAGATGCTACCCTAGCGAATACTGGTGCGTTGACATTAAACACAGTACCATTAGCAAAAGGTGGTACAGGAGCAACATCAGCTTCGGCTGCAAGAACATCTTTAGGTTTAGGTTCTGTAGCTACTACAGCATCTACCGATTATGCTACAGCAGCACAAGGAACTAAGGCAGATACTGCTCAACAACCTCCATCGGAAGGAGCTTTCGCAAATGGTGATAAAACTAAGTTAGATGCAATTGAAGCAAGTGCAGATGTAACTGATGCCACAAATGTAACTTCGGCTGGAGCGTTAATGGATTCAGAAGTAACGAATCTTACTCAAGTAAAAGCGTTTGATTCAACAGATTATGCTACAGCAGCACAAGGAACTAAAGCAGATACTGCTCACGGTTGGGGAGATCATGGTAGTGGTGGATACATTACAGGAATAACTTCTGGTAGTGTTACTACGGCTTTGGGATTCACTCCCTATAACGCTACTAATCCTAGTGGGTTTATTACTGGAATTACTTCTAGTAATGTCACTACAGCTTTGGGTTTTACACCTTATAATTCTACTAATCCTAGTGGGTATATAACAAGTGCGGATGGTGGTAATGCTAGTACACTAGATGGAATTGATTCATCTCAGTTTCTCAGAAAAGATGGTAATGATACATTTAACGGTAATTTAACTGTTGGCTCAACAACAAGATCAAGCAATACTGTTGTAAGGGTTTTATCTAACGATAGCCACAATGCTGGTTTTGAGGCATATGGTAATTCTCAAGGAACTGGTTATTTATACGTTGGTCAAGATGCTTCTTATGGTGGTGGTATTTCTTACAACGGTGATGGTTCTCCTTTATTTGCAATGTATGAAAGCGCTGATAAGATAACGTTTTTTAGAAGGGATAATAACACAACTAGAGAGGTGTTCTCCTATCCTTATAATACAGATACTGTAACGTTTAATGGAGCTATATATGCGACTAATGGAAACTTTAGTGGTAATATAATAGGTAAATCGGATAATACCACGGAAGTTGGTACGTATTCTACAGGAGCAATTAAAAGAATAAGAATGACTCAAGGTGGAGAAATACACTTTGGAGACACAACAACATCTAATTTTTTAGGATTAACAGAAGGTGCTGTAAATAATTTTGGTGATCAAGATAGACTGGGATTATATTGTAGAAATGAACTTAAAATTTATGGTAATAGCAATCTATTAAAAGTTACAATCCCAACAAGTGGAAATATTACTTTTGCAGAAGGTGCAACTTTTGGTGGATCTATATCTGCATCAAATTTAAGTGGAACTAATACTGGTGATCAATCCTATGTTGCTACTTCTGGTTCTGCTCTCACTCTTGATGACGGAAACAATCAATGGAATTGGGCTACTGGTTCTCATGCATATGCTCCAAACTCTTTAAGATTATGGGATCAATATAGTAGTTTAGGTGGTAGCGGTAATCCTACTACCTACGGCTCAATACTGCACTTTTCAGGTCGATCTGGACATATGGATAGTCAATTATATTTTGGCTCAAGTGGTGAACTTCTTTATAGGTATAATTTTTATGGAAACAATAACTGGAACGCTTGGCAAACACTTGTTACATCAAACAACTACACCTCTTATATAAAATTACCTGCTGCTTCAAATCATTTCCCTATAGGTGATGGTCTTTCTACAACTGGTAAAATAAAATTTGGTACAGATTCTTGGGGGAATAACATAGGACTAGAAAGTTACTGGATGGTCTTAGGATCAAACTCCAATGAAGGATTTAAGTTTAAAGATGATGATGGTAATGAACTATTAAAAATACATGGAAATACCAATAGTGCTGGGAAAGGACTTAAAATAGGAGCTGTTATTAATAACACAGCTTCTGGTTCATGGTTTGGCACAAATCACGCTTACCCCACATCTGAATTAAAAGGTTACGGTGCTGAGTTTATGATTGGTGCTATGAATACCAGTATTCATATAAACTACAGAACATGTAACGGAGGAACAAGTGGACACACTCCAACAGACTGGTTCTGGAGAGCCGGGTCTAGTACTAGCTACTCAAATCACAGTTTTGGTAATGTAAATGCTTATGGTCAAATAACCTCTCATGCTGCTGACATAGAAAGAGGTGGCTTAGTATACTCAGGCTCTACATACTACATTTCATTATCTGGTAGTTTAAGTGGAAATGGCACAAACGCTCTTCCAACATTAAAAACAAATTTTGCATATCTATACTTTGATGTTAGTGGTGTATATACTGGGTATATTGGTTACAACACTGGCTTTGTTGATCAATCTGACCGAAGTTTAAAAGAAAACATAGAGGATATTCCAGATGCATTATCTAAAGTAATGAATTTAAGAGGTAGGTATTTTACTTGGAAAAATGAATTACAAAGTAATGAAAGACAAGTAGGATTTATAGCGCAAGAAGTAGAAGAACAATTACCTGAAGTTGTAGATAACGGTGGTGGAGATACAAAAGGGATAGCTTATGGTAAAGTTACAGCCTTACTTGTTAACGCTATAAAGGAACAACAAACCATCATAGAAGACCTTAAATCAAGAATTGAAACACTAGAAGGATAATGGCATTAACTAAAGTAACATCGCATTTCATTACAGGAACGATTACCAACGACACGAGTGGGAACGCTGCTACTGTTACTAATGGCATATACACGACTGAATCTCACAGTAATCCTAGTTGGATAACAGGCTTGGCTTGGAGTAAGATTACTGGTGCTCCAGCTTTTATAACTGGAATTACCTCCAGTAATGTCACTACGGCTTTGGGATTCACTCCCTATAACGCTACCAATCCTAGTGGGTATATAACTGGAATTACCTCTAGTAATGTCACTACGGCTTTGGGATTCACTCCAGTAACCAATGCTCGGCAAATTACTATTAATGGTACTTCATTTGATTTATCCGCTGATCGTAGTTGGACAATAACATCAATGATTTACCCAAGTGCTGGTATACCTATTTCAACAGGAAGCGGTTGGGGTTCTAGTATTACTAATAATAGTTCAAATTGGAACACAGCATACGGTTGGGGTAATCACGCTAGTGCTGGGTATTTAACCTCATTAGGAGCTAACAGCGTTGATTCAGATAACTATGTAGACGGATCAATAGACACGGCACACCTAGCTGATTCAACAAGCTCTATAACAGGAGTTACTTATGCTAAAATGCAAAAAGTAACAAACATGAATCGAATATTAGGAAGAATAAGCCCTACTGATTTAACAGTAGCCCAGCTTACTAAGTCTGATGTTCTCACAATGCTTAACGTAGCTGATGGTGCTACTAACGTAACTAACACTAATCAATTAACAAATGGTGCTGGGTTTATAACAAGTGCAGATGGTGGTAATGCTGGTACACTAGATGGTATTGATGGAATTAATTACTTCCGCTGTGATGGTTCTTACCCAAATACCAATATGAACACTATTTCTCAGGGGTATTGGCACGTTGCTAGTAGTGCGTCTAATCTTCCAATTAGCTATTACGGTCACCGTTGGGATTTCGACCATGTCAAAAATGGTCAATGGGCATTCCAAATGTACTCTCCCACTAGCGGTACCGATGACTTATGGATTAGACAAACAAGAAATTATGTAGCTCAAACTTGGAAAAAAGTATTAGATAGTGCCAACTACGACTCTTACGCTCTACCTATTTCTGGTGGAACAATGACAGGTCAAATAGCTGGTTATGTTAATGCTAGTGGTGATGGTCAAGGTAATTTACCATTCAAGTTAAGTGCAGATTACAACTCCTATATGGTTGCTGTTGCTAGTAATACTTGGGGATTATTTTGGGCTGGAAACTCAGGAGCAAGATATGGAACTAATGGACTTGGAGGACCGGGTAATATCTGGTCAAATTCAACTAATCCAAATGAAATGTGTTTTGTACATAGTGATTCTACCACATGGAGTGTACACACAGATGGTAATACATGGCAAGCAGGGTCAAATAGGGCTCAAACATTTTATTTAAATGGTCATGGAAATCAATACATGACTAACGGCTCTTGGGGTTGGAGACATCAAACTCCTCATGGATATATTGAATTTGGTCCAGCAAATACTAGTCACGCTCATATCTACACTGACAGACCTAATATCTATACTAATGTTCCAATATTAATTAATGGTAATAATGTTTTAGATGCTGGAAACTATAGCTCTTACGCTCTACCTGTCTCTGGTGGAACACTTACTGGAAACTTAGCTCTAAGATACAGTACATCAAATTCAGATGATTACTCTGCTCTTCAATTTGCAGCTGGTTCCGCTGATTATATAATTAAAGCATCAAGCACACGAGGAGTGTTTGGTCGGAGTTCATTCGGATGGCACATTGCGGCAGCCTCAGCATTTGGTGTATATTCTAGCGGCTGGGTAAAATGTTTTGGGGTTGAAGGTGGAACAGGTAATACTTTCGCAACTGGAACCTTTAGTGCTGGTGGTCAGATTAGCACAACCACCGCAAATGGATTTAAAATAGACAGTAGTACTTCTGCATACCTAACATTGGACTCAGGTAATTCTTGGTCATATACTAGTCTTCATTATAATGGTTCTACTAGATGGGATATAGGTTGTTATCAAGGAGGTGGATATGAGATTAGACCTTACGGTGGTAGTTCAAATAGATTTATGTATTTTCATGACGGTCATGTGCGATTGGAAGCTGCTGATGCTTACATAATGGGAGGTTCAATAACCTCTAGAAGTGGATCAAGAGCGATACACATGGGGTATGCTGATAGTTGTATTGCTCAGTTTGAAAGAACAGGAAGTAGCACATCAGCAGTGATTCTTTCAGCTTCAGTTAATCAAACAAACTTGTATTCTAGAGTAACTGGATCAAGTACTTCGGGAAGAAATTTTGTAATTCAAATGGGTAATAGTGCTGCCATTACCGTTCATACCAATAGGCAAGTGACTCTTCATGCTGGAACTACTTCTGATATTATACTAAAGAAAAATATAGAAAATCATAGTTACGGATTAGATGCTGTAAATAATTTAAAACCAAGAAAATTCAATTGGAAAGAACATACTCTACCACTAGAGAAGCAAGTTGGTTTTATAGCTCAAGAATTAGAAGAAGTTGTTCCTGAAGCAGTTTATGGTTTTGATGGTGCTAAAGCTATAATGCCATCAGCAATGATTTCAGTACTTACAAAAGCAATTCAAGAATTATCACAACAAGTTACAGATCTCAAAGCAGAGGTCGAATTATTAAAACAATAAAACAATGGCAATAACATACGAACTATCAATTAAGAATATGGATGCAGCACCTACAGAGGGTGACTTGCAAGATGTAGTTAAAATTATTCACTGGATGTATATAGGTAAAGAAACTATAGATGGTGAAGATTATTTCGGAGATGCAATAGGAGCAGTAGAGATGAATGCACCTAGCTCTGATTCATTTACATCATTTGCTGATTTAACAGAAGACCAAGTAAAAGCATGGGTTGAATCTAGGATAAATGTACCTAGTATAAAGGAGCACATAGCAAAAAGAATAGAAGCACAAAAAAATCCACCAACAGTAGTAAAATCAAATCCTTGGGGTGGTGAGGATGAAGTTTAAATAACAATCAATATGGAAAATAAAATAACCGAAGAACAATTAAAAGACCTACAAGAATTGGTAGGCAAGATTAATCAAGCCTCCTCTCAAATAGGTGGACTTGAATTGCAAAAACAAGCATTCGTTGGACAAGCAGCGGAGCATCAAAGAGATTTGAACAAGCTACAAGAAAAGCTAGAAAAGGCTTACGGTAAGGTTCAGGTTGATATCAATGATGGTTCGTTCAAACCAATAGAGGAAGAGGCTCAAGTAGCGGAAGAGGTATAGGTTCTAAGCAATTATTTGTGGGGAGAAAGCTCTCGTATGTTGTTACTTATTTTTGCGTATAGTGCCATTATAGAGCACTTCTAACGCAAAAAATACCTTAATGCTAGTAAGACTTCATACATTTATTCGATCCGTTTTAAGGAAGAATAGGAGTGCTTTCGTACCCCCAGATTTAATCACAGAATCTGTAAATCAAGCTAGTTTTGATTTATGGAGGGAGTTGATTCAAGACTTTAGAACCACAGGAAAGCAAAGTGATTTACTTAGTGCTTTTAAGGATTCAAGCTCCCCAGCTCAAGATAATGTTGGTACAGCATTTACCGTTGCTGGTAAATCAGAATCCGTAGTCGCTGGTATTAGTATACTTGACTCAGCTAGTGCAGATAGTAATGAGTACCCAACGAGATTACTTACAAGTGATAGTGATTGGGTATTGAGAAAGAAGTTACCTGTAGAGGATGTAAGCGAAAGCCTCATAAAAACATTTACTTTAACCACTAATAGCAATAATCCCAACGTAGCATTGCCAACGGACTTTATGGCTCATAAGGGGGCTATATACACCTCCGCTAATAGGAAAGGTAAGATTGTTCCTAGTGAAGAATTTCTAGAACAAAAACACCCTGTAGATCAAAAACAAATAGATTTTCAAAACATTAATGAGGATCTAATAAAATCAGCAACCATTTCAATAGCTGATACTGGTATTGGATCTTTACCCGATGATTATCTATCAAATACTGGAGTTTTCTATACAGCAGAGAATAGAGAAGGCAGAATATATAGTCCTCAAGAATTCTTAAATAAGAAGAATCGCATAGCAGAAATTGATGGACATGAGGAAGCTCATACCGTAAGAACGACAATCAATGTTGCTAACAATGCACCCTTTGATCTACCACAAAATTATGTATCGCACACAAAAGTGTTTTACAACGCTGCTGGATTTGAGGGTATCATTCTTTCACCTAAAGAGTTTAGTGAAAGGAAAAATAGTACTGTAATTCCTGTTGAGGCAAATAGTCCAATAGCAACTATCTACGATCAAAAAATTGAAATACTACCAGCAGCAGATGGCTATGTGTTTCCCTATCTAGCGTTGTATAGTACTATCAACCCTATTGCTACTGTAAAAAATAATCAATTAGAAGTATTACCTACTGGTAGTTCTTTCAATTTTACACTTCCTTACATTGCTAAGTACACAAGCGAGAATCCTATTGCTACGATACTTGATAATAAAATCACTGTCCTTCCTTATGGAACTAACTATATTCTTCCCTATGTGGCACACGCTACTGAACGACTTGGATATTCCAGAGCTTACAAAAGCGGAACCAGTTTAAAGTTCGATATAGATCCAGCCCCAAGTAATGCTAAAGTCTATTATATAAACCCACCTAATGCGAGTGCTGGTTCATATTCATATACAGACGGAGTGGTTACGGTAACCGCAACTGCTGATCTTGATTGGGATGAGGCTGCATTTTCCAACATTGCGAATAGAGCTTTATTGTATTTAGGAGTAAGCGTTGGAGATAAGAATGCTATTACGGTAGAAAGGCAAGTCAATATTAATGAAAGCGATATCGTACCACGAAGGGGTAGAGCAGCAAATAACCCAAGAAATTAATGATTACAATAGCAAAATTATCTGAGCAGATATCAAGGATTTATGCTAGATATATAGATAAGGAAAATCCGAATACAATTGTAGACAAGCGAGAAATCAAACTTCTTGTAGTCGATGCTATTCATACTATTCTCGGAGCTAAACTAGCTGCTCAAAGTGCAAAAGGATTTGTAGATATTCCTGAAGCCTTGATAGCTACATATGAGAACATATCCGTTGATAATGCTAGTAGTGTTTACACTTGTACACTACCAGCTCAACCAATCGCTGCTGCTGGAGATATGGGCATTTATGAGGTATTCTCAGATGAATTGAATCCTTTTATTCCTATACCAAAGCAGATTATGAAGGTGATGCAAGGTACTGATTTAGCTGTTCTTGAGTCTAAGGTAGGATACTTCAGAAGTGCGAATAATAAGATAAGATTCACTGCCGATCCAACAGTAAGCACCATTACTATGAGACTTATTATAAATGACATTAGTAAGTACTCAGACACCGACATCTTACCACTCCCAGCGGATTACAATCTTGGAGTAATTGAACTTGTGCTGAAGACACTAGGACTAGGAGTTGGTGCTATTCAAGAATTTAACGTAGAACAAGCTCAAGAAAATGCAGACTAAAACATTAGACCAAATTGTAAGAAATGAAATAGTCAATTCACAATTGACACTTCATAACTATGTGCCTTTTTTATTCTACGCAATCCAAGAAGTTAAAAAACTCAGCGATGTATTTGACTTTAATAAGGCTGAGTCCGAACTAACAATTACAGGCAGAACAGCACCGCTACCAGCAAATTATAGAAGAGTTGTAGCCGTATCCAAGATTGAGGGAGAAAGGCTATTGCCACTTCCATATGATCATCAAATGAATACGGATGGAGTTGAATATGTGACACCTGATACTAATGGGTATTTTGGTCCTTCAATAGTAAGCGATGATAATCTGTACTACACGATTAACGAAACTACAAACAAGATAATACTCAGTACTGAGGCTGGATCTAATAAGCATAGATTAATGCTTACTTATGAACCTCCATTATTTAGTACAAGTGGTAATACACTAGCTCCAATAATTTTCGAGAGGGTTATTCAAACTAGCATAAGGCTTCAAAGAGCGAAGAATAGTAGAGCCGAAAGAGGTGATGTAAATCGTGTAAATGAGATTCTAGTTGTAGAAAAAGAGTACAATAACGCTAAAAGAATATTGAAATCTCATCTCAATCCAATGACCTGGGAGGATATAATGATGGTTACACGCAAGGGTATACACAACTCAATAAAGAACTAAATGGAGAAAAAGGTAATTAGTTTTTTAGGTGGATTGAACAAGGATGATAATGGACTTAATTTCCCAGAAGGAGATTACAAGAGTGCTAATAATAT
>Ga0233444_10003450_pt1 | contig 15699 bp, 14 predicted proteins | sample SI_124_October20_6_FD_182792 | JGI IMG/M metagenome (GOLD analysis project Ga0233444, IMG submission 182792) | Seawater microbial communities from Saanich Inlet, British Columbia, Canada - SI_124_October2016_10_MG | ecosystem: Environmental > Aquatic > Marine > Inlet | place: Canada: British...
AATAAAATCAATAATCCAAAAACTTTATTTCCATATCGAGAAAATACTGTTGGTTGTATTATTTTCTTTTCATCAAAATCGATAAAACCTGAGTCACCAAAATTTACCTTTTTTTCAACTACACCTAAGGGATTAATTAAAGCTGCAATCCCATTATTGGATGATCGCAATATATATTTTCCGCTTTCAATTGCTCTAAAGATACTATGTGTAAAATGTTGTGTTGGCCCAATTGATTTACCAAACCAACCATCCTCTGAAATATTAATAATCAAATCAAAATCTGAGATGTCAAAAATTTTACCTGAATAGATTATCTCGTAACAAATTAATGGAAGTATTTTAAAAGAAAAATTTTTTTGATTTATTTCGATGATCCTTCTTGTTTTACCACTAGAAAAAGATTGGTAATTATTAGTTATTGTTTTTAAACCAACGCCACTAAGTATATTTTCAAAAGGTAAAAACTCTCCAAAAGGTACTAAATTAATTTTATTATAGGAATTTAGTATATTTAAATTGTTATCGTAAACTGAAAAAGAATTGAAAAGATCCTCGGAACCATTATCCATAGATCGATTATTTATACCAATTATTAATAAATGATTTTCATTAAAATGATTATTAAATAACCATTGATATTCAATTAATTGATTTTGGGAAATACTGGGTAGAATTCCTTCAGGCCATACAAAAATAATTTTTTCATTAGTGTCAGGTTCGCTTATTTTAATTAAGTCCTTAATAACTAAGATTGGGTCTATGTTTGAGTAAAATCGATCAAGACTAATGTTAGAGCCAACTGCCCTTACTTTGTAAGTATATGTTTTTTTGTCTGCAGCATTAAATTTTTTTTTGTATACAGTTCCATAACTATAAAAAAATACAATAGAAATTAAAAAAAAAATTAATACCCCAATATCTCTTTTATTATCCCTCAATATCAATATTGCAGGACTTGTGAACAAAGAAATACAAAATAAATTAAAACCATATGTTCCAATGATAGAAGTTATACTTAAAATTTCTAAATGATTTGAAAAACTATAGACTATTAAGTTCCAAGGAAAACCTGTTAAAATTGATCCTCTTATAAAATCTAAAATACCAAAAATTAATGTAAAAACCAAAAATGAACTTACTAGCTTTTTTGGTTTTAAAATTATAAATAAGTAAGAAATCAATCCATAAAATATTGCTAAAAAGGCAGGTATTAAAATTATTGTTACTGGAATTAAAAATTTAAAAGTTTCATCAAATGTTAAAGAAATTGATATCCAATACAAATTAGTAATAAAATAACCAAAACCAAAAAACCACCCATATAAAAAAAAACACTTTGAATTTCTTTGTAGATTGGATCTTTTAATTAAAAATACAAAAAATGAAGTGAATGTAAAAAAATTTATTATTAAATAATTAAATGGAGCTAAACTTAAAGAGGTTAACATTCCCAAAATAATTAAGAATAAAAATTCAATATTTGTTTTTTTTTTCAATTTATTTTAATGTTGAAATTACTGATTGATATATTTTCTCTTCTTCTTTTAACATCTTTATATGATCAGCATCTTTGATGTGATCAAAACCCAATAAATGAAGAAAACCATGTATGAATGTTTTAATTAGTTTTTGTTTAAAAATTTTTAAATTTTGAGATTTTGGTTTATCTATAAAATTATAACTTATTATAATGTCTCCAATATAAGCTTGCTTTGATATTTTTATTTTTCTACTGAATGGAAATGACAAAACATCGGTAGCTTTATTTTTATTTCTAAAATTATTATTTAATTTTTTTATAGACTTGTTGTTGGAAAGCAATAATGAAAGGCTTACTTTTTTGTTAATAAATTTATATCTTGTTGGAAATGTTTGAAAAAGTTTTTTAAAAAAAAGTTCTTTATTTTTAAGTTTTTTTGACCAGGCCTTCTCTTCTGAGAAGACATTAATATTAATCATTGCTTGAGTATGCTTTTACTATCTTTGATACAAGCGGATGACGTACAACATCAGAATGATCAAAATCAATAACTGATATTTCATTTAAATGAGCAAGTAATTCCTTAGATTTAACTAAGCCAGACGTATTTTTATTTGGTAAATCTATTTGTGTTGGATCACCATTAACAACTATTTTTGAATTCTCCCCTATACGAGTTAAAAACATCTTAATTTGTGTGTCAGTCGCATTTTGTGATTCATCTAAAATAGCAAAGGAATTTTTTAATGTTCTTCCTCTCATGAATGCTAAAGGTGCAATCTCAATATCTCCAATTTCAATCATTCTCTGAATTTTTTCAAAATCAAAAAGATCATAAAGTGAGTCATACAAAGGCCTAAGATATGGATCAACTTTTTCTTTCATATCACCTGGTAAGAAACCTAACCGCTCTCCAGCTTCAACAGCGGGTCTAGAAAGAATTATTCTTTCAATTTTTTTTTCTAATAACATTGTAAGACCGACTGCTACTGCTAAAAAAGTTTTACCTGTTCCTGCTGGTCCTGCTGAAATTATAATATCGCTTTGTCTTAAGGCTCTAACATATTCTTTTTGTTTTTCTGATCTTGGTATAATAGATTTTTTTGGTGTTTTAATGATATCCGTTACATTATTATTTTTAACTTTTTCATTAATCATAAATTTATCTACTGATGAAAGTATATCTTTATTTTCAATATTACCATTATTGATAAATTGATTAGCTAAAAATTGAATTGCACTTTTTATTATTTCATTTTTTTTTGGATCAGATTTAATTAATATTGAATTGCCTCTGGAATACAAGCTAGACTGTGTTATTTTTTCTAACTCCTTTAAATTTTTGTTAAATTCTCCCACAACCCCTCTTAATAAATCATTATCATGAAATATAACGCTTAATGAGTTGTTATCTGAGTAAACAAATTTTAAAGATGAGACAATATTTTTACTACTTAAGCCACTCAATTTTTATGCAACCTTTTGATTTGAATTGTTTATTATTTCTCCAAACAGACAACTTCTATTACTATGTTTAATTTTTACTGGCACAATTTTTCCAATATCACTTTTTTTACCACTAAATTTGACTGCTGTCATATACTCTGATCGTCCAAAAAATTGTGTTTTATCATCAGTTAAGTTCTCTACCAAAACATTTAAAGTCTTATTTTCAAAGGATTTATTCATACTAATTTGATTTTCATAAAGCTGGGTTTGAACTTTTTGTAATCTTTCCATGGATGTTTTTTTATCCAATAACTTTAGATTTGAAGCGACTGTTCCTGGTCTTGGACTAAAAACAAATGAGTATGAATTAATAAATTTAATTCTTTTAATAAGATCAAATGTTTTTTCGAAATCTCTTTCTTCTTCTCCTGGATAGCCAATAAGAAAATCGCTTGAAAACTCTATATTTGGATTTATTTTTTTTAGTTTATCAAATATGTTAAGATAATCTTTTGTGGTATGTTTTCTATTCATTAGATCTAAGATTTTATCAGACCCGCTTTGTATTGGTAAGTGAACTAAGGGCATTATTTTTTTTGATGTTTTATAAACATCAATTAAATCTTCACTCATATCTTTAGGATGAGATGTTGTATATCTAACTCTTTCAATTCCAGAAATTTTTTCAATCTCTAATATTAAATTTGATAACCTGTAACCTTCACTATTATAAGCATTTACATTTTGACCAAGCAAAATTATTTCTTTTGTACCGGTATCAACTAAGTATTTTGCTTCGTCTACAATCTGCTTAAATGGTCGAGAGTATTCTGGTCCTCTTGTATATGGAACTACACAAAAATGACAAAATTTATCACATCCTTCTTGTATGGTTAAGAATGAAGAGACTTTTCCTGAATTGTTTTTGATCTTACTGAAATACTTAAATTTAGAAATTGTATCAAATTCTGTTTCTTCTTTTTTCTTTTTTTCTTTTACGTGATTTAAAATCATATCATTAATTTTATGGTAAGATTGTGGGCCAACTAATAAATCTATGTAGGGCTCTCTTTTGAGCATTTCTTGATTTTCTGCTTGAGCCACACATCCAGTAATAATAACGAGCGGTTTTTTTTTTGATTTAAAAATTTCTTTTACTCTTCCTATCTCGTGATATACTTTTTCCTTAGCTTTGTCTCTTATGTGACATGTGTTTAAAAGATAACAATCAGCTTCTTCACAGTTTTGTGTTTTATGATAATTAATTTGTTTTAATGAATCATAAATACGGTTTGAATCGTATTCATTCATTTGACATCCAAAAGTTTTGATAAAAATTTTCTGAATCATTTATTAGGGTTTTTTTTAACCCCGTATAATTCTAATTTATGATCTACTAGAGTGTAACCATGTTTTTCAGCTACTTTTTTTTGTAATTTTTCAATTTCATCATCAACAAATTCAATTATTTCACCAGATTTAATATCAATTAAATGGTCATGATGTCCTTCATTTAATTCCTCGTACCTTGCCTTGCCACCTTTAAATTCATGTTTTGTGAGTATCCCTGATTCCTCGAAAAGTTTAACTGTCCTATAAACAGTAGCAATACTTATTTTTGGGTCTAATTTTGAAACTCTATTATACAACTCATCAACATCAGGATGATCAGAAGAGTCCGACATCACCTTGGCTATTATCTTTCTTTGGTCAGTAAGCTTAACGCCCTTTGCTAAACATTTTTGTTCTATTGTATCTGACATTTTTAATTTCAACTTATATAAATCGGATTAATCAAATTTTTTTTTATTTTAAATTTATTACATAAATTTGGAATATTTTCATATTTAAAATCATTATCATAATTAAAATCTTGGTAACTATAGCAATAATAATCAATTTTAAGCGCTAAATTTATTGCTTTAACAACTGTGAGTGAATTTCTAATACCTGCAAAGCTTCCTGGGCCCCTATTGATATATATCTCAGTAAAATCCTTTATCGTAAGATTGGCTGATTTTAAAAAATCGTTTATCAAAATAGTTAGTTTTTCATAATTAATTTTACTATTTAAGTGACTAACATTATAAGTATTACTATTAGTGATGGCCATTAAAAAAATATTTTCTTTTGCAGCATCGATAATAAGTTTGTTCATCTTAATTTTTTATTTTTCTGTAAATTCTAATGCACAAGATAATAATAGTAAACTTTATTCAAAAGATGAAGGTGTTTTGTCAATAATGTATCACAGATTCAATGAGATGAAATATCCATCAACAAACATTCGAATGGATATATTTGAGAAACATGTAGATTTAATCAAGAATTCTAATCTAGAATTTATTAATCCAATAGAATTTGAAAAAAACTTTAATTTGCCAAAAAATCAAAAAAAAATTTTAATTACAATTGATGATGCATTTTCATCTTTTTATAACGAAGCTTGGCCATATTTGAAGAAAAATAAAATTCCTTTTATATTATTTGTGTCAACAGAACCAATCGGTAAAAATGGATATATGACCTGGAAACAAATAAAAGAGGTAGAAAAACATAACTTTACAGTAATTGGTCATCATTCTCATACGCACGATTATTTAATTGATAAATCAAACGAAGAATTTATTTCTGACATTGAGATAGCTAACAATTTATTTTTAAAAGAATTAGGTTACGTACCATCGTTATTTTCTTATCCATTCGGTGAGTATTCTAATTTTATGAAAGACTATATATCGAAAAACTTTCAACTAGCTTTTGGTCAACATTCTGGAGTAATTGATGTAAACAAAGAAAAATTTGAATTACCAAGATTTCCAATTAATGAAAACTATGGACAAATCAAAAGATTTACTTCTATTATTAATTCATTTCCTTTAGAATACAAAAAGATATCTCCAGAACAAAAAAAATTAAATAATTTAAATAATCCACCAAAATTTGATATTGAATTTTTTGCTAATCAAAAAAATTTAGAAAATATTAATTGCTATTCAAATGAGAGAGATAATTGGGAAAAATCTAATACAAAATTAACAAATAATACATTGTCTATAACATTCAGAGGACCATTTAATCCTAGAAGAGGTAGAATTAATTGTTCTTTAAATGATAATGGAAAATGGCGATGGTTGGGAGTTCAGTTTACTGTAAGGCCAGACTAAGTTAAACTCTCAAGATCTTTACTTGATGGTAGTAACTTAGAGTCATCAAAGTCTTTTAAGTTATTTTGTTTGATAATTTTTCGTAAAACCTCCACGTACTTATCTCCGGTTTCGGCATAATTATTCAAAAATTTTGAGAGAATTAGGCTATCTAAAGGTTTTTCTCTATCTCTTAATTCTGCCCTTGCAAGTCTGAAATTTTTATATGAACGGTGCGTGTTTAAATTTCTCTGATATGCCCTAACAGACGCTTGTAACACGTTAAATTTCATAACTTTATGACCTTTAGTTTCATCTGCTTCTTTAGGTTTAAGACCTTCACCAGACCATGTCCATTGTCCAAAAAGAGCATTACCCTCTTGTGCAAATCTTGATGTACCCCAACCTGTTTCTTTTGCTGCTTGAGCGATTGCTAGTGAAACTGGGACTATATCCATTCTAATTTTTAATACTGACAAATCCTTTGAAACAACTCCATATTGTTTGTATTTTTTTTCAAGCCATTTTTTTTCCAAATTTGTGTTATTGCTTTTGTTTATTATGCCAAATAATGTTCTTCTATCTGATCTAATATTATTATTTTCCTCTAAAATTAAAGGTAAAATTATTTGAATAAAAAACTCTTTTCTTTCAGTGGTGTTTTCTATCATTTTGATTTCATTTGGCAAAAGAGTAAGCGCAACTGGTTTTACTAATTTTGTCTCCCTAACATCCTTAAGTTTGTAATCTGTATCATCAAATAATTGTTTGATTGTAGCTGCGTTTAACCTGACGGTGTCAGTCTCAAGATCATTTAAACTAAAAATATCAAATAATAGATCTTTTTCATTGAGATTTTTACTATCTGCATCTACACCATTGTTTTTTTTATTAAGAGTATACGCTAAAACTGCTTTCGAGTTATTTTGATACTCATTTGCATTAAAAAGGTTATCGTTTTTATAATTATTTATAATTGGAGCGACATAAAAAAAAGATACTATTATCACACTGCTTATTAAGACTCTTGGGATTGAACCAATTTTTCTTTGATCAAAAAACTTAAAAAGTTTTAAGTATTTTCTTTGAAAATTATAAAATAGAAAACTTAAGTTATTCCAAACTGTTTTAAATTTTATTCTCACATAATTAAAATTAAATATTAATTTTTTTTTTTTTATCATTTAGATTGAAATTACCTCTTTAACTTCTGGTAAATAATGACGTAATAAGTTTTGTACCCCTTGCTTTAATGTCATTGTTGAGCTAGGGCAGCCAGAACAACTCCCTTGTAGTTGTACTTTTACAATTCCATCTTTAAATTCCTTAAACTTAATATCACCGCCATCCTTTGCCACTGCTGGTCTTATTTTTTCGTCTAATATTTTAATAATTTTCATTTCTATTTCTTTAAAATCTTTACTTTCTTCATTTAAGTTTTTTTCGATAACACTTTCTTTGCCACTGAGATAAAAATCATTTATCAGAGAAATTACTATATGTTTAATTTCATCCCAGGATACATCATCGTATTTATTAATAGATATAAAATCTTTCCCTAAAAATATCCCCTCAACTCCATTAATTGAAAGTAAATTTCTTAATAATTCATTATTGGTCTCTTCTTTTTTGTTCACTTCAAAAGAGCCATGATTTGAAACACTTTTACCAGGCAAAAATTTTAGTGAATTTGGATTGGGTGTAATTTCAGTTTGAACAAACATAGTTAATATATAGTCATTAATTGTTAAATTGGAACTTGTTAATAAAAATAACTTAAAAACCTACAATTTCGTGAATCTTTTTTACTTTTTTTGAAGCAATTATATCAGCTTTTTTACTACCCTCAGATAATATTTGGTCTAAATAACTTTTTTCATTTAATAATTTTTTGATCTCAATAGAAATTGGTCCAATTTTCTCAAGGATAATTTCTGATAAATTTTTCTTAAATTCTGAGAAATTTTTACCTGAAAATTCTTTAACAGATTTTTCTAAAGTTAAACCAGATAGGCTTGAATATATACTAATTAAATTTCTAGCTTCAGGTCTTTTTTCTAGTTCTTTGATATCAAAAGGTAATGGTAATGGATCTGTTTTGGCTTTCTTTATTTTGTTAATAATTTGATCTTCAGTATCAGTCAAATTTATTCTGCTTAAGTCGGATAATTCTGATTTACTCATTTTTTTTAAACCATCTTTAAGACTCATTATTCTTGAAAATTCTTTGTGAATTAAAGCTTCGGGTGCTTTAAAAAAATCTTCAACTCTAAAGTCATTATTAAATTTCTGCGCAATATCTCTACAAAGTTCTAAATGTTGTTTTTGATCATCACCTACCGGAACGTGGGTCGCATCGTATAAAAGAATATCTGCTGCCATTAAAACTGGATAAGAGTAAAGCCCAATACTTGCTTTCTCTTTATCTTTTCCAGCTTTTTCTTTAAACTGTGTCATTCTATTCAACCAGCCCATTCTAGCAATACAGCTTAGTATCCAAGCAGCCTCTGAATGTGCACTCACTTGAGATTGATTAAAAATGATATTTTTTTTTGGATCAATTCCGCTGGCTATAAAAGTGGCTAATGTCTCACGAATATTATCTCTTAATTTTTTAGGGTCTTGGCTTACTGTTATAGCATGCAAATCTACTACACAAAAAATACACTCATTTTCATCATCTTTATTTAATTCCACAAAATTTTTAATTGCTCCTAAATAATTACCTAAATGAAGATTTCCAGTAGGCTGAACACCTGAAAAGATTTTTTTTTTCATATTCAATACTTTAATTTAATATCTTCATATTTAAAAGCTTTGATCAATAATGATAGTGATAAATAAAAAACAATAGCTAGTAAAACAGATAATATTAAATATAGTGATTTAAAATAATAGTCATAAACCAATTGATTTTCAAAAAATAAAACTAAATACTTAAAAAATAGTCCCATCATAATTGATGCAAAAAATATTTTGCCTAACCTTACAAAGAATATCTCATTAAATGAAAAAATTTTTTTATTTTTTAAAAAAATAAACAGTATTATTGAATTAAACCAGGAAGAAATTGTGGTTGCAATAGGAATTATTATAAAACCAAGACTTTTAAAATAAAAAATACTTAAAACAATATTTAAACCAACTGAGACCACAGAAATATAAAATGGAGTTTTTGTATCGTGATTGGCAAAAAAGAAGGTTGAAAAGACTTTAATTAAAGCAAAAGCTGGTAAACCTAACCCAAAATAATAAAGTGCTTTTGCAGAATTATATACAGCCTCTTCGCTAAATAAACCATATCCAAATAATGCAGAAATAATTTGTTCTGAACCTATAGATAATGCAACAGATGCTGGCAAACATAAAAACATACTTAGTTCTAATGCCTTATTTTGAATTATTAAAATTTTTTTCTTTTTTTTTTGATAAACATATTTTGAAAGTTGAGGTAAAATTACTACCCCTATTGCAATTCCAGCAATTGCTAAGTTAATTTGATAAATTCTATCTGCATAATATAAATAAGATACAGCACTCGCTTGAAAAGAAGCTATAATAGTTCCAACCAATATATTTATTTGGGTAACTCCAGATGAAAATATGCTTGGAAGCAACTTTTTAAAAAAAAGTTTTACATTTTTGTTAATTTTAAATTTGAAGTTAATATCTATTGAGTAAAATTTTTTAACAAACTTATACAAAAAAATTAATTGTAAAAACCCAGCAATTGATACTCCATAGGAAAGATAATGTACAAGGTCATCATTTAAAAATTTTCCAAAAAGTAAGATTCCAATCAAGATCAAATTTAATATAATGGGTGTAGCAGCAGCGGCTGCAAATTTATTATGAGAATTTAAAATTGCTCCAAAAAATGATGATATACTCACAAACAGTAAAAACGGAAAAGTTATTCTTGTCAAATTTGTAGCAAGTTCAATTTTTTTGGTATCTTCAACAAATCCTGGTGCAATTAATCCAACAAAAAAGGGCATAAAAATTTCAACAACTAAAACGAAAAGTAACAAGCCAAAAAATAATAAATTAAATATTTCATTAGCAAAACTATTTGATTGTGATTTACTTTTTGTCAGTTTTGAAATGTAAATTGGAACAAAGGCCGAATTGAAGGTTCCCTCAGCAAATAATCTTCTAAAAGTACTTGGTATTCTAAATGCTACAAAAAATACATCTGCAAGGAAACTTGTACCTAGAAAAATTGCAATTAATATATCTCTTAAATAACCAAGTAATCTACTGATTATAGTATAAAATCCAAAAGTCCCTGTTGACTTAACTATATTCATAAATCATATTAGTCTTAATTTTACCCCATTTGTACACCTAATTAACATAAATGAAAAAAACAAAAATTGACCATTACACAGATAAAGAAGCTTTAGAATTCCACAGCCATAAAAAGCCAGGGAAGATAGAGATCGTGCCATCAAAAAATATGACAACGAAAAGAGATCTTGCTCTAGCTTATTCCCCTGGTGTTGCGGTACCAGTAAAAAAAATTAGTGAAAACCCTGATGCCGCTTATGACTATACCAGCAAAGGAAACTTGGTTGCTGTAATCAGTAATGGTTCTGCAATTCTTGGTATGGGTGATTTAGGTGCACTTGCGTCCAAACCTGTAATGGAGGGAAAAGCTGTATTATTTAAAAGGTTTGCTGATATAGACTCCATTGATCTTGAAATAGACTCAAAAAATACTGATGAAATTATAAATTCTATAAAAAATTTTGCTCCTTCTTTTGGTGGAATAAATTTAGAAGATATAGCGGCTCCTGACTGTTTTGTAATAGAGGAAAAACTTAAAGAAATTTTAGATATACCTGTTTTTCACGATGATCAGCATGGAACTGCTATTATTACGACAGCTGCTTTAATTAACGCATTAGATATAAATAAAAAATCGATAGATAAAATTAAAGTTGTTGTGAATGGGGCTGGGGCATCTGCAATGGCGTGTACTAATCTATTTAAAAATAGTGGAGTTCCACAAAAAAATATTACAATGATTGATCGAACAGGCGTTATTTATAGAGGAAGAAAAAATCTTAATCAATGGAAGTCAAGCCATGCAATTGAAACTTCAAATAGAACTTTGGATGATGCAATAGATAAGGCTGATGTATTTTTAGGACTTTCTGCAAAAGGAGCTTTAACAAAAAATATGGTAAAAAAAATGGCGAAAAATCCAATCATTTTTGCTTGCGCAAATCCAGATCCAGAAATTTTACCTGAAGAAATTGAGCAAGTTCGTGATGACGCAATTATTGCTACAGGAAGATCTGATTATCCAAATCAAGTTAATAATTTAATTGGTTTTCCTTATATTTTTAGAGGAGCTTTAGACGTTAGATCTAAAACAATAAATGAAGAAATGAAAGTTGCCGCAGCTCATGCTATTGCAAAACTTGCAAGAGAAGATGTTCCTGATGAAGTTGTTGCCGCAATGGGAGGAGAAAGACCGCATTATGGTAAAGATTATATAATTCCTTCAACTTTTGATCCTCGGTTAATAAGTATTATACCATCAGCAGTAGCTGAAGCGGCTATGAGAACGGGAGTAGCTAGAAAAAAAATTGAAAATTTTGATATTTATCGAGAGCAACTCAAACAAAGATTGGATCCAACTGTTACAATTATGCAAGGTATAAATAGTTATATTAAAAAAAATCAAAAAAAAATTGTCTTTGCAGATGGGGAAGATGAAAATACCCTTAAAGCAGCTATTGCCTTCAAAAATTCTAAACTGGGAATACCTATTCTTATTGGTAAAGAAGAAAAAATTAAACAACAAATAAAAAAAATTGGCTACAATGAAAATTTTGATATTGAAATTGTTAACTCAAAGGATACTCCAAAAAGAGAAAAATATGTCAACTTCTTATTTAAAAAATTACAGCGGGAACAAGGATTTTTAGAATGGGACTGTGATCGTTTAGTGAGAAATGACAGAGTAATTTGGGCCTCTTGTATGGTCGCGTGTGGGGATGCTGACGGTGCTGTTACTGGGAACACAAGAAGGTTTGGTGCTTCTTTAGAAAAAATTAAGCAAGTAGCTGAGGCAAGAGATGGAGAAATAATGTTTGGTTTAAATTTAGTTGTACACAAAGGAAAAACGATTTTTGTAGGTGACACAAGTGTTCACGAATATCCAACTTCAGAACAGATGGCAGATATTGCTCTATCTGCTGCTAGGGTTGTTAGACTATTTGGGTTTGATCCAAAAGTTGCTTTTGTTTCTCACTCTACTTTTGGGCAACCACTTACTAGCAGGACTAAACATATTAAAAAGGCTGTTGAAATCTTAAGAGAAAAAAAAGTAGATTTTGAATTTGACGGAGATATGCAGCCAGACGTTGCACTTGATAAAGAATACCAAAATCTTTATCCGTTCTCAAAAATTGTTGGAAACGCAAATATTTTAATTATGCCAGGTCAACATAGTGCTGCTATATCTTATAAAATGATGAAATCTTTAGGTGACTCGAAAGTAATCGGCCCACTGTTAATTGGCTTAGGTTTGCCAATCGAAATAGCTCCTTTAAGAAGTTCAACTTCTGAAATTATTAATTTAGCCTCTATTGCGGCTTATTCAGCAGATGTGATTGATTATAAAAAAAATTAATTTTTTTGTATTCTCAAGTTCTCAACAAGTAGAATGCTTGCAATAACATTTTTTACGTCTAAAATTTGTTTTGCCTCATTAATTACCTCATCTTTTTCATCAGACGTTATTGAGATTCCATAAATATATATTTTTTTTTTATAAGTATCTATTTGATAGTTGCTTGCCTTAATATTTCTATTTAGAATTAAAGCAGTCCTTAATTGAGAAGTAATTAAAAGATCTTTAGCAGATTGTTTAAAATTAAAATCTTCTTTTATTTTTATATCATTTCTAACAGATCTTACTCCTTGTATTTCCCAAGCCATTTTTGTTAGTTTAAGCTTTTCTTCAGGATCATCTACTTTGCCTGTTAAAAATATTCTACCATCTAAAACTTTTGAATTTACTGAAAATAAATATTTTTTATCCAAAATAAGTACTCTTGCTGAGAGGTTTTTTTGCATAATAGAATCATCGATTTGTGTTCCTACGGACCTAGGATCAAATGCAACACTTACGCCGGTTCCAAAAATTCCTTTTGAACTAACTCCAACACAGCTTGGTAAAATTAAAACTACTATGAAAAGTATTAAAAATTTATTTTTCATTTTTTAATTTTAAACAATAATTATAGATTATTTTTTTTGGAACCTTATTGTTTTGACTAATTAAATCAGTAATTTCTTTTATACTTAATTTATCAATCATTTTATAAATATTTCTTTTATCTGATTCTCTAAGGAAAGAATCATTTTTTTTTATATGTTCTTTTTCTGAAATTACAATTGTTATCTCACCCTTTGGATTTTTATCAAATATCTTCAATTCATCGACCTTACATCGTATATATTCTTCATAAAATTTTGACATTTCTCTACAAATTAAAATATTTCTACCACTAAAATTATTTTTAATAGAGGGTATGATCTTGTTAATTTTTTTAGGGGAAATAAAAAAAACAATCGATGTATTTATATTAGAAAGTATTTCAAAATCCTCTTTTAAAGTTTTTTCTTTTTCTGGAAAAAAACCATAAAAAAGATATTTCTCTGAAAAACCACTAATTGATACAGCGGAGGTTACAGAAGAAGGCCCTGGCAATGGAAAAATGTTTATATTTTCCTTTGCGCATTCTTTAACTAAAACTGTGCCGGGGTCTGAAATTCCAGGTGTACCAGCATCTGAAATTAAGGAAATTAAATGATCTTTTTTTAATAAATCAATAACATAACTCAGGTTTTTCTTTTCATTAAATTTATGATTGGAAATTAATTTTGATTTAATATCAAATTTATCCAATAAATTTCTTGATATTCTGGTATCCTCACACAATATGCAATCTGAATTTTTTAAAATTTCAACTGCTCTAAAAGTAATATCACCTAGGTTTCCAATAGGAGTTGGTATTAAATATAGCCCTTTTTTTATTTCTTTATTATGGTTTTTTTTATTTGCCATTATTACAACAGTATTAAAACTATAATATCACTAAATGAATAAAATAATTAGATATTTTTTTTTAATAATTTTTTATTTTTTATTTACATCACCTCCATTAACAGCAGATGAAACAAAAATTAAAATTGGCCTTTTGGCTCCATTAACTGGAGATAATGCTAAAGTTGGGAAAGAAATTGTTGAGGCTGTAAGATTGGCGCTAAAGGATATTAACAGTCAGCAAATAGAAATTTATCCAAAAGATACACAATCCAACCCTAATAAAACTTTGTTATCAGCAATTGAATTAGAGAAAATTGGTGTGAATTTAGTTATAGGTCCAGTTTTTTACGAAAGCTTAACATACCTTGATGAAGTTAAAAATATAACATTCTTATCTTTAACTAATAAAACTTTAGATCTTCCAAAAAATGTAATTAGTAGTGGAATAAATTCAACTTCTCAAATTAATGCAATAAAAAAATTTATTGAACAGAATGAAATCAAAAGATCAATCTTTTTAATTCCAAACTTGAATTATGATCTTGAGATTAAAAAAGGAATAAAAAATTCAAAAATTAAAATTTTTAAAGAATATTATTATGATATCGAGCCAACAAAATTAACTAAACAAATCGAAAAAATAACTAATTATGACATTAGAAAACAAAATTTAATTGACGAAATTACTAGGCTAGAAAAGTCTGATGACTCTAATAAAGAACGAAAAATAGAAAATTTAAAAAAAAAATACACATTAGGAAATTTAAAATTTGATTCTATAATTATTAGTGATTTTGATGAAAGTCTAAAAAGCGTAATTACATCTTTGCTTTATACGGACGTATCTCCTAAAGATTATTATGTGATAACCCTTAACCAATGGTTTGACGAAAGTTTATTTAATGAAACCGCTTTACACCCTATTTATTATCCCTCTATAAATAAAAAAAATTTAGATAACTTTCAAAAGAAATTTTATGATGAATTTGATAAATATCCTAACCATCTATCATTACTAAGTTATGATTTAATTGGTTTGATATATTATTTATCTCGAAAAACTAATCTACCTGAAGTTAATAAATTATTTAAATCAAAAAGTACATTCAAAGGTAAAATTGGGATTTTTGAAATAAATGATAATAAGATTAATCATCAATTAAATTTTTATAAAGTAGATAAAAATGGCCTTAAAAAAATTTTTTAAGTTTTTTAAAAGCTTGAAATCGATGATCTATTTTATATTTTTCAGATGATTTCATTTGTCCGAAAGTTTTTTTTTTATTATTAGGAATAAAAATTGGATCATACCCAAAGCCATTTGTTCCTATGGGTTTATGAGCAATCCTTCCTTCTACCTTTCCAATTACACAAATTATTTTTTTATTCAGATAACTAATAGATAGTGCACAAACAAAACGTGCTTTGATTTTTTTTAATTTCCAATTCTTATCTTTTTTATGCAATTCCTTGTAAACTTTTTTGATGGCCTTATTGAAATCTGAATTTTTGCCTCCCCATCTTGCTGAATAAATACCTGGATTTTTATTTAA
>Ga0233444_10003451_pt1 | contig 15698 bp, 10 predicted proteins | sample SI_124_October20_6_FD_182792 | JGI IMG/M metagenome (GOLD analysis project Ga0233444, IMG submission 182792) | Seawater microbial communities from Saanich Inlet, British Columbia, Canada - SI_124_October2016_10_MG | ecosystem: Environmental > Aquatic > Marine > Inlet | place: Canada: British...
CAAAGACAAGTACAAAATTTAGAACATCTGAGTTACTTGATTTTAATGATAAAACGGATAGAGAGATTACCGTATGGGCATATGACCCTGATGATACTACAAAACCAATTCAATATTTGGTTAAAAAATATATAAAAGCTATATCAGCTGAATTAAAAGAATTTACATATACATTTGGTAACAACACTTCTTTTTCTAAAATTAATATAGCTGATACAAACGTAGTTGATATTGTAGATGTAAGAGATTCTAATGGAAATAAATGGTATCATGTTCCTTATCTTGCACAAGAAATGGTTTACATTGATTATCCAAATACCGAACAATATGATAAAGACCTATCACAACATCAAACTGATGGAGTATCAAGAATATTAAAAGTACTAAAAACATCTAGAAGATTTACAACAGAAATTAATGATGATAATTCAACATCAATTGTATTTGGAGGTGGAACGGCAACAAATGATGAAACTCTAATACCTAACTTTAAAAATGTAGGATTGGGATTAAACAATTCTATTGATAAATTAGGAGCTTCATTTGACCCATCAAACTTTTTAAAAACAAAATCATATGGTCAGGCACCAAGTGGTGAGTTTACGATACAGTATTTAGTTGGTGGTGGTGTAGAATCAAATGTTTCCAAGGGAGAATTGACATCAATACAACGAATTGAATATGATGAAGATACTGATTTATTTACTCCATCTGAATTAAGATTATATAATTCTGGTAAATCATCTGTTGCTGTTGATAACGAAACACCTGCTACTGGCGGAAGAGGAGAAGAAACTATTGATGAAATAAGAGAAAATTCATTAGGAAACTTTTCATCTCAAAATAGAGCGGTAACAAGAAAAGATTACCAAGTAAGAGCATTATCACTTCCATCTAAATTTGGTGGTATCGCAAAAGCATATTGTGCACCAGATGGTGAGTTAGATAATAACTCCCCTTCTTCTATTTTAAATAACCCTAATTCTCTTGAAGAATTTGCAGGATTAGTTCAGAATTTGGGTGATAAAAAATTAACAGAACAACAAATTAAAGATGAACTAAGAAACTTTTTAGCAAGTAAAAAGGGAAATCAAAACGAAAAAAATAATCCATTTGCAATTAATCTATATACACTTGGATATGATTCATCAAAAAAATTAAATCCACTAAATCGTGCAGTTAAAGAAAATTTAAAAACATACATGGGTGAATATAGAATGTTAACTGATGGTATAAATTTTATAGATGGGTACATTATTAATATTGGATTAGATTTTGAAATAAGAGTTTATGGTGGATACACTAAACGAGAAATTCTTACTAAGTGTATAAATGAATTAAAAGAATATTTTAATATTGATAATTGGACTTTTAATATGCCAATAAACATATCAGAAATAGAATTATTAATAGCTGGTGTAGAGGGTGTTCAATCCGTACCAAAATGTGAAATCACAAACAAATGTTTAGGAAACTATTCATCTCATTCTTATAACATATTAGATGCAACAAAGGGTAAGATGGTTTATCCATCACTAGACCCATCTGTATTTGAGGTGAAGTTTCCAAATAAAGATATAAAAGGGAGAGTTCTATAATGTATTATTTCGTAACAGCATCAAAAGATGCATCTATATACTTACAACAGCCTACTCAAAATACTGGCTTGGATGAAATATTGGAAATTTCTAAAACTTATTATGGAAATTTGAAAGATGTTTCTCGTTCACTAATTAAATTTAATACTAATTCTATATCATCTTCAATTTTAAGTGGAGAAATTACAATGAGTTCTGCTGAATTAATACTTAATGAATGTGAGGCAGATGAGATACCAATTGATTACACATTATATGCCTATCCAATTTCTCAATCATGGGATATGGGAATTGGAACTCGTTTTGATACTATTTCAACAGATGGGTGTTCTTGGGAAACAAGAACTACTGAAAAGTGGTTAGGAAATGGATTTGCTAGTGGAACAACTGGTTCTTTCAATGGAAAAGGTGGAACTTGGTACACTGGTTCGGCTTCTTCTCAATCGTTTTCATATCAAAGTAATAATATTGAAATGGATGTTTTAGCCCCACTTAATTCTTGGATTAGTGGTTCCATACCAAATGAAGGATGGATTATAAAACACGATTCATCTTTAGAAAATGATACTGAGGATTATGGACAATTAAAATTCTTTTCTAAAGAAACAAATACAATCTATCAACCTAAACTAAGAATTGGTTGGGATGATTCTTCTTTCTCTACTGGTTCTCTTAGTCCATTAACTGCCGATGATATTCATATCACATTTAAGAGATTAAAAGTAAGATACAAACGAGGAAGTAAACCTACAATCAGAGTTTTTGCAAGAGAAAAATATCCTCTTAAAACATACACTAACGAATATGCTTATACAGATGTATATTATTTGCCTACAACTACATACTATCAAATTAAAGATGTAGTAACTGGTGAAGTTGTACTTCCATTTAATGATAACTATACAAAAGTAAGTTGTGATTCAAGTGGTAATTATTTTAAATTAAATTTAAGTAATTTTGAATATAACAGAGATTACTATATAGAAATAAAAACAAATAGAAATGGTGTAATTGAATACTTTACTGATAAAGAGTTAACTTTCACCGTAGAGAAATAAAATGGCGTTAAACGATAAATTTAGAATAGGAGAACTTGTAAAAAAGGGAGATGGAGCAATTCGTAGAGATGAATCTAATAAAATTATTGTGCGTAAAAAAGATGGTAAAGAAATAAAACCATTACCAAAATCTCCAAAACCATTTGGTGAAGAAAGAATTAAAGGAAAATTAGTAAAAGATAAACTAAAAGAAGATTTGGTTTATAGAGATGATGATATAAATCCAAACCAAGAAACTTTTTCAGGTGAATCAAATTTAAATATTGTTAAACCAAAATATAATGAAGAAGAATTAAAAAAGGCGGTTGATGTAAAGGTTGATGAATTAGTAAAAAAGAAAAAACTAAAAAAACCAAGATACATACTATATGAAAAATATCAAGGTAAGTTAGATGAAATTGGATTATTAAACAATGAACTACAACAGATAACAAATGAAAGAGATAATTTACTATCAAATGTAGAAACATTAGAAGGTAGTGTTGAAGTTTTAACTTCACAAATTCAAACATTACAATTACAAATAGAATTTCAACAAAAAGAATTAGAAAAATTAACTGAAAAATTTGGAGAATTATCAATAGATTTTCAAAACGCAGTTATTAAAGGTACAAAAGAAGGAATTGAAAGAGTTTCATTAACTGCTCAAACAAGAGGATTGCAGGCACAAAAAGAAACATTGCAATCACAACTTGAATCAGAAAAAGAAATTGTAAAAGCATTACAGGCTGCAAATGTAACACTTCAACAAACGATAGAAACAAATTCTAGAATATTTGAACAACAAATAGCTCAAGCAAATGCATCAGTAAAAGCTGCACAAGCAACAGCATCAACTGCTGCAAATTCTAAAAAGAAAAAAATTATTTGTAATGAACTTTATCATCAAGGATTTATTCCACAACTTATTTGGGATGCAGATGAACGATATGGTGATATGATGTTTGATAAAGACCCAAGATTGGTAATCGGTTATCAAATGTGGGCACGAAAAGTTGTAAAGTTTATGAGAAGAAAACCACAATATTCACCTATTGTAAACTTCTTTGTTAAACCTTGGACTGAATGGATGGCACATCAAATGGGTGTGTTACCAAAAAGTAATTTAAGAGGTTACTTAACTCATTTGGTGGGTAAACAATTATGTTATGTAGTTTATGATTTCAATGATGGAGATAAGTTTTATCAAAGATATTTAAATAGTAATTAATTATGGCAATTAAAGAATTTAAAGAAATAGTAGATAGAAAAGGATACTTAGTTGAAAGTGAGGATAGAAAAATATTCGAACAAGAACTAACTAAATCTAACTATGGATTGGGTTGTAATGATATGATTGAATTCATACTTTATGATTCGAATGATAATCAACTGCCACAGGGTGAAGATGGAAAATTGGTAAAATATATTTCAATTGATGATGCTGATTACAACAAATATTTTTTAAATTTACCTAAAAATCCATACACAAATAAATCAAATGACTCGGATGATTATATTGTTGATTTACAACAACTTATATTAGATTCTGGATATTCTAATGGTATTTTTAAAACCCAAGTAACTTTTTTAAATAGAAGAGTTGGTTCTGAGGTAGGGTTAGATAAAACTTGGATACACGAAGTATCTCCATCAAGAACAGAAATTAGAATACTTCCTCTTAAAAATAAATCAACAGATGAGGATTTAGAAAAACGATATTCTGTTTTCACAAGTAACTCAACATTTAGAGATGATATAATTTATAATATTAGAGAATATATTGATAGTATTAATATAGAAAAAATTAAAGAATTCATAACTTTCAGAAAAGGAACAGAAGCCGATGGAAAGCAATATATTAATTTAATTAAAAAAGAATTTAAAATAAATAATTTTGATTCCTTTTTATTAAAAATAAGAGATAAGTGGATTGAATCAATAAAATATTATGTTGATGGATTTGGTTGGGATATAACAAATCTTAATTATGGTAAACCACTTGGAAATAAACAAGATTGCATAGAACTTTCATTAAAAGAATTACAAACTGATTTAGAATCATCATTGATAAAGATTATAGATATGTTTTTATTTAAGAGAGATATTATAGAAGATAATATTTTAACAAAAGAAGAACAAATAACTTTAGACGAAGTAAAAAATATTTTAAAAACAACAACATCTGATGGTATTTATGATAGTACTATTCCTGAAGATGTATCTGCAATAGTTAGAGGTTGTACAGACCCTAATTCTAAAAACTATAATCCTCTTGCAAAAGAAGATGATGGTAGTTGTTTATATGATGAGGAAGATATTGAAGTAGCTGGTTGTACAGACCCTAGTTCATTAAACTATAATCCAAATGCAACAGTAGATGATGGTTCGTGTAGATATAAAGATACAATACCAACTGTTACTAAACAATATTATGTTTGGTCTGCAACAGCCACTATCAAATGGCAATTAAATGGTAAACCAGCTGGAATCGAATCAGGAGTTGAATATGATTCATTTACAATTACACATGATGTAGGAAATATAAAATGGGGAATAGATGATGATGTTAGAGAAGTTCCAAAAACTATTCAAACAGTAAATACCTTTTTCTATTATATTATAAACAGAACAACCTCATCAAATTGGAATTTTAATAACCAAATCTATACAGGATTAAGTGGATTTGGAAACACTGCAATACCAGACCTTAGTGGATTGTATGATATATATAATAATGACCCATTTGCAGGCCAACCTATAAATGTAACATATAAAGATGAATTAGGAAACTTAATAACATCATTAGAAATCTCTGCAGGAGAGCAGATTATGATTTGTGCTCAAAAAGGAAGTGTTTCTAATATACCTGGTGTTGAAGTTATAGAAGGAGATTTATGTAGTGCACCAACTAATACTGGTGGTGGAAGTAGTGGTGGTGGAAATAGTGGAAATAGTGGTGGTATTGGTGGAGGTGGTGGTAGAGTTATACCAACTCCAGGTAATAACGAAGTAGTAGATGGATATGATTTAGATTTACAAAATGAAAGATAAAAACTAGGGTAAGATAATGGCACAATTAGCTAATTTTAATAAAGATAACCAAGAAGTTAGAGATGAAAGTATTTTCTTTGATGAAAACGGAGGCGGCCTTAACTTAAATGGTGGAGGTGGCGGTGGTTCATCAAAGCCTATTAATATTATTAAAGGTTGTACAGACCCTACTTCATTAAGCTATAACCCCAACGCAACAGTAGATGATGGTTCGTGTCAATATGCAGTATCTACTGGTCCTGTAAAAGGAAAAACACTTTCTTTAAGTTTAGCTCCTAATCTAAAACAATCTAAGATTGTAATAGATGGAAAAGAAACAAATGAACTTGCTCCTAAAACGTTAGTATTTACTGCTAAGGAATTATTATCTCCAAAAACAATTACTGTTTTAAATGCAAATAAAAAGGCAAAGGAAGAGTATGTTGTTTATGCTATAAAAAATTCAATTAGAAAAGAAATAAAACCAATTGTTGATATCTTACCTGATGTAGATGTAATATTAGAAAATACTAACTTTAAGGAAGTAGGAGTTTCAATTACAGGTGATGCAATTAAATCATATGGAACGTATGATACACCTGAATTACGAAACCTAGGAAATTCTTCACTAAAAATTTCTTCAATATCTGGTATACCCGATGTTTATACAGGATATACAAGACCAGTTAACCCAATTGTTGTAAAAAGACCTGAATTAATATTAGGTGATATATTTTATGACTATTACACTTTTGTTATTGAAAAAAGAGGAGCCAATAATACAGTAAAAATAGCAAGAGCATTTGATTCTGAGTTAGATTCAAAAGGATTATCTGTTTTATTGGAAGGAAATGATGCAGTTTCAACACAAGCAACCGCAACTTTATCATTTACTTTAGAATCAACAAATCCACCACCTTTACCAATACCATATATAGTTGATATAGAATGTGATTTGGCAGGAGATGGAATTATACAATACATAACTTCTTGGGGAGATAGTGGTAAACTACCAAGTACAGGTAAAATACAATTATCTGGTGAAAATCTAAATAAACCATCTATTGAATTTTTTGGTATAGGAATATCTTCATATACACATAAGGTATCTTATGAATATATTGGACGTAAGCCAATTGAAAATATAGATTCCAAGTTTGAAATACAATCATATACTCAAACAATTGCAGTAAAGGCATCAAGAACAGAAGTAACACCATCGCCAACTAAACCAAATATAGCAGTTGAAGCAGAGATTGTTAAATATAATATTAATAGTGAAGAGCCATTAAAGATAGGATATCAAACATCTTATACAGATGAAGTACTTTATACACTTGGTAAAACACAAAAAAAATTATCAAGAAATGGTTCATTAATTTTAACTAAATCTGATTTTTTAAATGGTGTTGGTAACTATATTATTTATTTACAACCAATATCAGAAAGAGGTGGTACAGGAGATTACAAAAAAATAATAATTAATGTAATTTCAAAAGATTATATACCTGGACCTGATATAACTCATATTAATTATCCACAGAATATAAAAGGAGCAGATTTTAAAGAATATAATGTTCCATTTAAAATTTCTTGGCAATCTATTAATACAAATTATATAAAAATATTTGTAGGTAAAAAAAGTGATAATACATATTTAGGACAATTTCCAAACGCATCAGTAGCTACTTTTAATGTTGAAGAAGTTTTAAGAAAAGCAGGAGATAACTTAGATTCAGATGCTAATATAATTCAATTTAAATTATTAGTTGTACCTTTTAATGAAGAGGGAGATGAATTAACAGAAGGTAAGATAGAAGAAATAACAATTACTTTTGATAAAGGTGATTTAAAACTAAGAAGAGGTGATGTTTTAGCTGATTTAAGAAAATCATTTTTATCTAATATAGATAATAAAAAACTAATTAGAAATACTTCATCATTACTTTCACATTACTTACATATTGGGGAAGGTGATAATAGATTAATATCAACATGGGGTATTGATGATTTAACCTTTTCAGAAAAATATACTGATAGAGAAACTAATGAAACAAAATATAAAAATGTAGAAAAATCATTAGTTTTAAAATTATACGAACCATTACCAAGAAACATTAATACAAATGATGTGGTATGGATTTCGAAAATACAATCAGTTCCGCTAATTGATACAATAGAAATTACTGAAGATTTTTCAAAAAATTGTACTCCATTAATTCCTAACTTTAATTTAAATGTTACTGATTCAATAGGATATGAGGTGCTGGATGATTTAATTGCAAGTGGTTCAACTTCATCAACAGAACTTGTAAATGAGTTTGTTTCTTCTAGTAACTTTAATTTATCAAGTTTTAATATACAGTTTGCAAAACAAAAAGAAATAGTAGTTGAAGAATATAGTGGTTCAACTGCAAATATAATTGTATCAACAGGAGTTGATGTTTATAATTGGGATTCTTTTGTAAAATATTCATCTGCAGAAGAAAGAAGTGAAAACTTTTTATATAAAGTAAAATTAATAGAAGCATATTCTACTTCAGTTGCAGATATTAATACACGAGTTTCTACTGTATCATTATCAAATCAAAAAACAAAATTAGAAAGTAAAATTAATGATGTTAAAAAAGGATTTGATTCTTTTGAAAGTTATTTATACAACTCAACTGGTTCATTAACTTATCCTGGTGCTGGATTAAACGAATTATCTGCATCTACTGATTCAGATGTTACTTCTTGGTACACTCATATAATATCATCATCAAAACATTATGACTATTATAATTCATCAAGATTATCACACAACTTACCAGAATATATAAAAGAAGATGATAAGAATGATGAATTTACTTTATTCTTTGATATGATTGGCCAACATTTTGATATTATACATACTCACATTAAAGGTATTTCACAATCTAAAAAATTAGAACACAAACAAGATATAGGTATTAAAGATGATTTAGTTTATCATTTATTAGAATCATTTGGATTTGATGCAGATGTGGGTGCAGAAAGTCAATTATTGTGGGAACATGCATTTGGTTATTGGGATAAAAATAAAAATACAAGAACAGATGGAAGTTCTAAATCAGTATTAACTGCTAAAGATAAACAACAACAAATATGGAGAAGATTATTAAATAACTTACCATATTTAAATAAACACAAGGGTACTAAAAGAGCATTACATGCAGCAATGAGTTGTTATGGTGTACCTGCTTCATTATTAACAATAATGGAATTTGGTGGACCAAAAGACCCAACACAAGATGGTACAACTAAATTTACTTTTGAAGATAGAACATTATCAATTAATCTTACTAGTGGAAGTTTAATTACAGTTCCTTGGAAACCCTTTATTAGTTCACTAAGTACAGAATATCCAAACTCAGTTGAAATACGAGTAAATACAGAACAAAGACAAGACCAACGAATATTTAGTGGTTCGGAATGGTCATTAGATATTATTAAAGATACTGGTTCACTTGCTAAAGTTAAATTAACAGTAGGACCTGATTCGGCAAGTACAGAAGCTATTCCATTTTTTAATGATGAATATCAACATATAACTGTAAATAGAACAAGTGGAAGTTTAGATTCATTTGAAGTATTTGTTAAAGAAGGATTCCAAGGTAGAATTAGAAATCAATCATCTGCTTCTATTTTATCTGCAACAACTAAAGCATGGACAAGTGGTAGTGAATTACATTTAGGTGATACATTCATCGGTTCAGTAGATGAATTTAGATTATGGAGAACACCTCTTTCTGAATCAAGAGTAGATAACCATACATTGATGCCTGATGCTATTGATGGTAATCATATATCTGCATCAACTCATGATTTAATTTTTAGAAATGATTTTGAATATCCTAAGAACAGACACTCGAGTGGTGATGTTGATATTAAGAATGTTGCTTTAGTAACAACATATTGTACCTCATCTGTTGCAAGTGGATTTGATAGTAAAACAACATATCCATATCAATACACTCCTTATGATAGAGATGTAACAGCAAATATTCCATCGACAGGATTTAATTTTGCAAATAAAGTAAGATTTGAATCACAAACAAAATTAATAGATTTATCTTACAGACAACGAGCAACTAAAAAATCATTTGACCAATCTCCTGTTGATTCAAACAGATTAGGATTATTTTTCTCACCAATAAAAGAAATTAATTTAGATATTTTAAAAGGACTGGGTGAATTTAATATAGATAACTATATTGGTAACCCTGCAGATGAATACTCAGATGAATACTCTGATTTAAAAACATTAAGAAACTATTACTTTAGTAGATATACATTAAATCTACATGAGTATATTCAGTTGGTAAGATATATTGATAAATCTTTATTTAAAACATTAGAATCACTTGTACCTGCAAGAGCAAAAGTTGCAAGTGGATTATTAATTGAACCACATATTTTAGAAAGAAGTAAAACTAAGTGGACAAAACCAAGTGGTACACATAATTCATTAACATCATCGATAGACGTGGAAGAAGATGTAAATCTTACATCTACGAATCCACAATATAATGTAATAGTATCTGCATCACAAGATGTAAATCTTATAGGTACAAACCCACAACATATAGGAACGATAGATACTGAATCAGATGTGATTATAACATCTGTAACATCCGATTACTCGGCAACAGTTGCAACTGAAGATATATTTACATTAGAGGGAAGTATCACACGAAATTCTGGTTCTAATATGGGGGGAATTTCAATTACAGTAGATGCTAAAATGACTGGTTCTGTACAAGGACAATATGATTCAACTGCATATCAACAAGTTGGAATGGATATAGATGGAATATCAAAAGTAGGATTTGGTTTATATGGTAGTGGTTCTCATGCAATACGAACTAGATTATTTAACAATAATATTGTAAAAGATAGAGTTAAGGTATTTTTATTAAACGAATCATATACAGAAGATGTACCACAAAATATATCGAATGATTCATCTCAAGGTACACAACTTGTAACTCAAACAAAGTATAGAAACAGAGTTTCTATTTTACCATTTACTGGTTCTGATGGATTAGAAGCATCAACCCCAAGTGGAGGTAATATAGTTTCAGTAACTCCATTAAATGGATATTTCCCAACACATTATAGAAACGTTGGGGATTTAACAAGTGGAATGGAAAATTCATTCTTTAATGGTTCAAAACAAACAAGTACAACTACTTTAGATGGTGGTTCACCTGTACAGACATTTACTACTAATCCAAATACATTAAGAGTATCTGATAGTGGTAGGGGAAGTGGGGAACCAATTTTAGAAGTAGATTAATTTTTAATTTAACTAATTTTTAAAATAGTTATATTTATATATTGAATAACAACAACAACAAGGAATTTAGATTATGGCTTATTTAGATAACACCGAAATCACAGTAGATGCAATTCTTACAAAGAAGGGTAGAGAGAAATTAGCAGCTGGACAAGGTTTAAACATTTCAAAATTCGCATTAGGCGATGATGAAGTAGATTACTCCCTTTATGAACCAGCACACCCAAAAGGTAGTGCTTATTATGATTCGGCAATCAAAGCGATTCCGATTACTGAAGCATCTCCTGATGAAACTCAAGTTTTAAAATATAAATTGGTAACTTTACCAAAGGGAACTACTAAAATTCCTAAAGTAGAGTTTGGTATCCCTTCAATATCAGTAAACCAAAACTCAGGACAAGTACAACTTTCACCAACAACTTCACCAAGTGGTAATACACAAAGTGGATATACTGTAATTCTTTCTAATAAGAATGCAGGTTCTATTGTTGGAAATGGAATATCAAGTGGAACAGGAACAGTACCATCATTCTTAGGAGATGAAATTACTACAACTGCAGCCGTTGAGACAGGATTAACATTTGTATTTATTCCTAACCCGAATATTACAACAACAATTAAAACAACTATAACTGTATATGGTAATGAAACTGGTGGTTCACAATCTGTACCAGTAACAGTTACATATGTACAACCAAGTTAACAAAGGATAATATAAGATGGCAACAATACAAGGACAAGCAGGAGTTAATTTATCACAAGAATTAGCTACATACCTATCAGAAAACCAAGGTAACTATACTTCAGAACAATTAGGAACAATCATTAATCAATACTTAAGTGGTGGTGATAAGTTAGGAAGTACAGGAGGACAAATATCTAATGGTATTTATAAAAGATTTGGAGAATTTGACCAAATAACTGGTAAAGTAGAAGTAGTAACGACAGGATTATGGAGTGGAGATACAGGAAGTTTAACTTCTTTCTTTACATCATCTGCTCAAGTATCAGCAACAAGTGGTAAATATTATTATAATGTTTATAACACAGCAGCTACTTCTTCAAATCAATTCTCAATCGCATATGGAAATAGAACAGGATTAGGTTCACCTGCATTATCTGGTGATGATACATCAACTTTAGAAACTAAAGCAACATATGCACAATACAAACAAATCCTTTTAGAACAAGATGATTCACAATTTACATTTTTATCATCATCAGCTGCAGGAACACATGATTCAGATGCCATCTATGTAATCAATGTTGCAAGAGCAAGATATAAAGAAAAAATGGATGCTGGAAACTGGTCATTAAGTTTAAGTGGTGATAGTGGAATTACTACAACTTTAATTGATGATAGTGGAAAGAAATTTGATGATACTGTTGGAAAAGCAGGTAGAGTATTTAATATAGTAACTGGTTCACTTAATTTAGGAACTGAAAATGCAGCAACTGTAGCTTCTTCAACTGCACCAAATGGAGAAGGATTTGGATTATTTTATCCAGACCAAGGGTTAATCGTACTTAATCCAACTGCATTAGCAAGTCAAATTGGAAATGTTCATGGTTCATCATTAATCGGTTCACTTTTAACTAACGCAAGTGCTAAAAACCAACAATACTTATTTGATTCAATAGTATTAGGTAATGATTTTGAAGCAAGAAGAACAGAAAATGTTTCTACTTCTCATTATTTTATAAGAGCAACAAACAGAGAATTTAACTTCTCAAACAATCCATCATTTACAACAGGTTCAAATGGTTCTTTCACAGAATCAACATTTGAAACAAATCCTCAAACATTTATTACAACTGTTGGATTGTTAAATGATGCAAATGAAATGATTGCAGTGGCTAAAACATCACAACCAATTCCAAAATCATTTGATAAAGAAATATTAATTAAAGTAAAACTTGATTTCTAAAAATTAAACTAAACAGAATTGGTGTGGTTGCAAACATATCGTTCACGAATATAACCCCACCACGAGTGGGGTTTTTTGTTTTATTATATTTATATAAAGGAATTACACTATGTTAAAGACAATATCAAAATCTAATATTACTCAACGTTCTTTTAATGCTTACAAAGAATGGGTAATTACTAATGATGCATATCCAATTGAATCCGCTTCTTTATCAAATAATAAATCAAAATATAAATCTATATTAACTAAATATTATAGAGACGATGCAAATGTTTTTAACTTGTATGGCTCAGTATCTAATATAGCAAATATTACATCGGAAAGAACTAGGGCTAGTCAACTTAATATTATTTCATTACCACAAAACAAATATGGTGAACAAATAAAACCAAATTCAGTAGTTTATACTGATTTAAATAGTTCAACTCGTTTTGTTGATAATGGAAAATCTGAATTAACATCTACCAGTCCATTATATAATATTGTATCTTTAGATTTACACTTATCTCAGATAGTCATAGTTGATAATGATTTAGAGCAATTTACATTAACAATAGGAGATTTAGATTTAGAATCAGGAGAAGTTGTTTTAACATTTGGTTCTGATAGTGATTCAGTTATTATTGCAAGAATAGACTTTAATACATCTACACTTGTAACAACAAGTGATATAGATATACCTAATTTAAGTATAGATAAACTTTCATATGGTAATGTATTTTATTCAGATGGGTTGATTGTATTAACAAATAATACTTTATCAGATAGATATAGATTAACTTATAAAAGTACTAAAACAATACATGAAACTGAAGTATTAGTAAGTGTAAATGAGGGACAGTTTAATTATTCTCAAAATCCATCGGCAGTAGAAGTTACTTTGAGTGGTTCTTATGATTTTACAACAACTGCAGTTACAAATGCATTTCCAAGTCAAACTAAAAAGATAAAAGAAGTTTTAGATATAAAAAGAAAACAAACATATACTGGAACAACAGGTTCTAAGCAAGGTACTTGGAATGATTATTTTGAATCATCCTCTACCGACCCGACTGGTTCATATTTAACACCATTTATTACAACAATTGGTTTGTATGATAATGATAATAATATGATTGCAGTTGCTAAATTACCTAAACCAATAAAGAATTTACCTGATTACGATGTAAACTTTATTGTTCGTTTAGATACTTAAACAATATTTATATAATACAAAGGAGATACTAACTATGGCATCAATTAAAGACTTATACGACAAATCAGAATTTTCTAAATTAGCAGATAACTCAAAGGATAAAACTCCTATCTCTGCAGATTCTACTAACAAGCTTAGTAAAAATGAAAAAGCACTTGCACTGGCAAGAGGTGGTAAATTGAATTTGAAAAAGTATTCAGATACAATAAAATAAATTAAATCAATTAATTTTGAGTTTACTCTACAATATTCCAGGTAAGTGGGCATTTGTCCATATTCCAAAAACCGCTGGTACATCTATAAATAAAATATTATTAACTGATAAAAATACAAAATTTTTAACATCACACGATTCTATTAGATTAATACCAGAAGATGATTTATATACATTCACATTTGTAAGAAATCCATATACACGATTTTTATCAGCTTGGAATCACGGCGTAAGAAAAAATAAATATACTTCAGATTTGAAAGATTTTATAAAAAATATTAATTTAAATGATGTTTGGTTACTACCTCAATCATATTATGTAAACGAAGGTAAAACCGAAAACAAAAAAATTAATTTTATAGGCAAATATGAAAATTTAAAAAAAGATTTTCAAATAGTTTTAAACAAACTTGGAATTCAAGGAACCCTTGAACACTTAAATAGAAATCCTATTTACAACAGTCATCCAACACTAAATCAAGAAAACTATTATCTATCAACATATAAGCATAAAACATGGGTAAGAGATTTCGTAAAAGAAACTTATTACAATGACTTCAAGATTTTTAACTATGACATGGACATATAACGGAAGATGTATAACTGAATTATCCGACATGCCAGAAGGCACACATGGATTTATATACAAAATAACAAATGGATTAACTGGTGAATATTACATCGGTAAAAAACAAGTACAATCTACTCGTAAGAGAAAGTTTGGTAAAAAGGAAACTGCTGCATTAACTGATAAAAGAATGAAGCGTTATGAAATGGTTACCAAAGAATCCAATTGGGTAGATTATCGTTCTTCAAACAAAATCGTTAGTGGTTGGTTTGATAAAGATGGAAGACCAAATCCAACTTCTAATGATACATTAGAATTAAAAATACTTAAATTTTGTGGAAATAAGAAATCTTTAACTTATTATGAGTTACAAGAACAGTTTTCACATAATGTATTAGCTGATGAATTATCTTTGAATGATAACTTATTAGGAAAGTTTTTTAGAAAAGACTTGGATATATCAAATTAATTTCGTATATTTGTAATGTTAAAAGTGTAATTATGCTCTCACACCATGAGAAACAAGAGGTTGTAAACATATTAAATGATGTTTTAGGTGTTGGTACATCTATGAAAAATGATGAACAGGCACATTTCTGTCCTTTTTGTCATCATCATAAGAAAAAACTACAAGTTAATATTAAAACACAGTATTGGCATTGTTGGGTATGTGATGCAAAAGGAAGAAAGATACAGAGGTTATTAAAAAGACTTCATGTAGATGCTCGTAGATTAAAAAAGTTATTTGAAATCTATGGTGATGATTATATAGTTTACTCAAAAGATACTGAAGAAGAAAAAG
>Ga0233444_10003453_pt1 | contig 15692 bp, 14 predicted proteins | sample SI_124_October20_6_FD_182792 | JGI IMG/M metagenome (GOLD analysis project Ga0233444, IMG submission 182792) | Seawater microbial communities from Saanich Inlet, British Columbia, Canada - SI_124_October2016_10_MG | ecosystem: Environmental > Aquatic > Marine > Inlet | place: Canada: British...
AGCCGCATCCTCGATTTGAGCCGACCACACATTATGGGTGTGCTAAATGTAACACCCGATTCATTTTCTGATGGTGGTAATTTCTATCAGCAACAGCAACTCAATATTGACCATGCCCTTAGACACGCTGAGACTATGTTGCGTGAGGGTGCCAGCATTATTGATGTTGGTGGTGAGTCAACCCGTCCTGGTGCTGCGCCAGTAAATTGCCAACAGGAACTGGAACGGGTTTTACCGATGGTAACAGCCATTACCCAACGACTCGATGTCATCATTTCTGTGGATACTAGCACACCTGAAGTGATGCAAGCTGCAGCTGACGCTGGGGCGGGCATGATCAATGATGTGCGTTCACTGGCGCGTGTTGGTGCACTGCATGTGGCTGCCGAACTAGATTTGCCTATCTGTCTAATGCATATGCTAGGCGAGCCAAAAACCATGCAGGATAATCCGCAATATGATGATGTTACCACTGAGATTGGTGATTTTTTTCGTAAACGCATTGCTGTCTGTGAAACTGCAGGTATTGAACGATCACGCTTGTTGATTGATCCGGGATTTGGCTTTGGTAAAACGCTGCTGCATAATTTGCAGTTGTTGAATCGTTTATCGCAGCTGGCACAACTGGATTTGCCAATTTTGGTAGGTATGTCACGCAAAAGCATGATTGATAAAGTATTGAAAAAGTCGGTGCATGATCGCCTATATGGTGGCCTGGCACTGGCTGTCATGGCACTTGAGAGAGGTGCTCATATTGTGCGGGTCCACGATGTATCACCAACCCGTGAAGTAATGCACATGGCAGCGGCGGTATTGGCAGAAAATGTCTGATGGCACAGCAGCATTTATGTTCCTTTAACAGGAGATGGTAGTGAAATATTTTGGCACAGATGGAATTCGAGGCAATTGTGGCCAGTACCCGATTACCCCTGATTTTATGCTTAAACTAGGCTGGGCCGTAGGTAAGGTATTTGCCAGGGACGGCCACTGCAAGGTGATGATTGGTAAGGACACCCGCATTTCTGGATATATGTTTGAATCATCCCTGCAAGCAGGCCTGTCAGCAGCCGGAGTGGATGTGTGCTTATTAGGCCCCATGCCTACCCCAGCCATCGCTTACCTGACACGTACGTTTCATGCCGATGCCGGAATTATGATTAGTGCTTCCCATAACGGCTACCAAGATAATGGCATCAAGTTTTTTTCAGCGCAAGGCAATAAACTGTCGGATGAGTTGCAAGCAACTATTGAAGCCATGCTGGCAGAACCTATAGAGTGCGTGTCCCCAGCTGATTTGGGAAAATCAAAGCGCATCAATGATGCAGCTGGACGTTATATTGAATTCTGCAAGGCCACAGTACCAAGTTCTACTGATCTGAAAGGGCTCAATATTGTAGTAGATTGTGCCAATGGCGCCACTTACCATGTTGCTCCTCAGGTGCTTCACGAACTGGGGGCTAAGGTCAGCTCTATTGGAGTTAAGCCGAACGGACTCAACATCAATCAAAGGTGCGGATCAACCCATACCAGTACCCTGTGCCAGGAAGTTATAGTTCAGCAAGCTGACCTCGGCATTGCCTTTGACGGTGACGGTGATCGGTTGATTATGGTAGACCACCGGGGAGAAACCGTCGATGGTGACGAACTACTGTATATTATTGCCGCTGACCGTCAGCGACGTGGTGTCTTAAATGGAGGTGTAGTGGGCACTCAGATGTCGAATATTGGCTTGGAGACGGGGTTGCAGAAACTAGGCATTAGTTTTGCACGGGCCAAAGTAGGTGATCGCTATGTCAATGCTCTACTGGAACAAATGGGCTGGCAGCTGGGGGGTGAATCCTCGGGCCATATAATTTGTCGTGATCGAAACAGTACGGGTGACGGGATTGTTGGCGCCCTGCAAGTATTATTGCCCATACAGCAAACAGGCAAGAATCTACACGAGCTTAAACAGGCCATGTTTAAAATGCCTCAAACACTTGTGAATATAAAGTTGCAACACCGTATTGATCTGACTAAGTACCCTGCTATTGGAGAACAAGTAGCTAAACTGGAAGCACGTCTTGGTAACACAGGTCGAGTGCTGTTGAGACCTTCTGGTACCGAGCTGTTATTGCGCGTTTTAGTGGAGGGAGAAGATAGTGAGTTAGTATGTCAATATGCTCAGCAACTGGCACGCGATATAAGCAACATCCTCGCCTAATAACATGCACCTAGCACTAACAGTGGCTTTTTATGGCAAACACATCCCTGGTCTTGTGTGAAAGTGATAACTTCAGTATTATGCGCTCGTATCCTAGGATGAATGTGACGAGAAATGGGAACTTTACCCATGCGTAAAATGTTAGTGTTTGGCAACTGGAAGATGAATGGCTGTAGGCAATCCGTGTCTGATCTGCTGTCAGATTTGGTAAGGCGTTTCAAGCCTAGTGTAGGTGTTGAGCTGGCGGTATTTCCCCCCTACCCTTATTTGTATCAGGTACAGACAGCATTAGGAGCTACTGGTATTTCCTGGGGCTCCCAGAGTGCCAGCGAAACTTTAGCAGGTGCCTACACCGGGGAAACCTCAATTGCTATGGTGGCTGACTTTGGTGCCACCTATGTGTTGCTAGGACACTCTGAACGCCGTATGTTATTCGGTGAGACAGATGTTATCGTGGCAAAACGATTCAAAATGGCTCTTGAACATGGCCTTAAACCCGTGTTGTGTGTTGGTGAAACCCTGCAACAGCGTGAATCTGGAACCACTCTGGCTACAGTCTGTCAGCAACTGCAATCAGTTATTGATCTGGTAGGTACTGGTGCAGTTGCGCGTGGAGTCCTGGCTTATGAGCCAGTTTGGGCAATTGGCACTGGCTTGACTGCAACGCCTCAGCAAGCCCAGGAGGTACACCAGGCAATGCGCAGACAGTTGGCTGCTACTGATTCACAAGCCGCAGCAACATTGCAAATTCTATATGGAGGCAGTGTTACAGATGCCAATGCGTATGATTTATTTAATCAGCCAGATATCGATGGTGCGCTGGTGGGTAGTGCATCGCTTAAGGCAGACACCTTCCTGGCCATTAGCCGCAGTGCTGCTATAATTCAGTAGCCCCGTTGTCTACGATAACAAAATTAATTAAGGTAACGATTTATGGAAGTTTTGGTATTGGTTTTACATGTACTGGTATCGGTCGCTTTGGTCGCATTGGTGTTGCTGCAACAGGGCAAAGGTGCCGATGCCGGCGCTTCTTTTGGCTCAGGCGCTTCGCAAACAGTATTTGGCAGTAGCGGTGCAGGGAATTTTCTAAGTCGTACCACGTCATTCTTGGCCTTGGGCCTGTTTGTCACCAGCTTTACCCTGGCCATATATGCTAAACACAAGGCCGATAGTATCTCTGATGCAGGAGTACCAGATGTGGTTGAAGTGCAGTCAGTCCTTCCAGAACTTGATTCAGTAGTCAAGCCTAAAGATACCGATGTGCCTGCTGTTGAGTAAAACTGTTTTATGCCGACGTGGTGGAATTGGTAGACACGCTATCTTGAGGGGGTAGTGACCTACGGTCGTGCCGGTTCAAGTCCGGCCGTCGGCACCAAATTAACAACCAGCAACATCCATAATCGTCTGTAAAGCCCTGTTTTTGTGGTACTCTTCCGGATGTTCGCCTATTACCATCCACTCGCGCCTATTGCCGTCCAGAGTTATTTGGGAGTATTTCTGGGGTACAAATAACATGGCTCCATAAATGTACCCCCAATGCTGTTGACCAAATGCCACCGTTAAAAAAGCATGTCACAAAGACAAATCCTATAAACTGGCAGTATTGGCTTGCACCTGCTGGCTCACCCTAATGGTTACTGATACTGGTGACTAAAATATCGAGTTGGTGGCAAGGAAAAAAACCTGTCCCTGGGGCTATCCTGAAGAATCACTGGCTCGGGCCATAACTATAAAAGATCAGGTCAGGCTCCACCTAAGCAATCAGGTGGAGCCTGCAGAAATAAAGAAACAGCAAAAGAATACGGCCAAACACAACGCTGAACATTCCTTTCAGCATCAGACCAGAGAAGGTGATCCTGGATGACCCTAACATGGTTCCCTGGACCTATGACTACAGCGCCCTCTGTGAGCTGATCCGGAAAAATCCTGACGGTATTATCTACTGGCGCTATGATACCCAGCAAGTGGGTCAGCTCAGTGAAGTCGATCAGTATAATCAGTAGCAGTTATCACATTTACGTGAGCCATAAATTAATAGCTACCCAAATTAGCAGAGATGGCCATAATAATCGCAGCACTCATCAAGTGCGCTACCTGCAGGAGATCCAGCAGTATTTTAGCAGGACACATCAGAGTAATGGGAAGTCTTTGTGGGACAGTAGTAGTGTCGTTGTAACCAGGTCACAGAAGGGAGTTTATAAAACAGTTCAAGGTTTCGTAGACGATCCGGGAGAAGATTCTCCAGCTGCTCCTTCAGATGAATACCCCTTTTCTTCAGTGATTCAGTCGATTATCGGATAAATGGGTGGTCGGAGACATGACCACAAGCCCAGTTAAACCCTATACGCCGGGGCTGAAGAACGTAATCAAGGTCTTTGATTTATTCGCATTGCTAAAGTGTGAGGTTAGAACTTGGCTTTGTAACACAGTGAAGCGACATCTAGTTAAATGATATTGGCCATGAAATGCTAAATGTCAAAGATTCGTTTTCCTAGGGATTTGCAAACTGGAATTTAATGAATTTTCTACCTCTTGAGGGTACAGTTATTTGAGCGCTTCTTTATTTGTCAGGTCTTTTATCGATTAGAAAAGACTTGACAGAGGGTTACACCATAAACAAGAATGATATGATATATCATATCATCTAAGAATAGTGCCAACAATTATCAATCTAAACTGCATTTAATCTCTCAAGAGGTACTAATGGAACATAAAAACAGACTTCCTGTCACTGTACTTTCTGGTTTTCTAGGCGCAGGCAAAACTACTGTGCTTAGCCATATTCTGAACAACCGGGAAGGTAAAAGAGTGGTTTTAATCGTCAATGATATGAGTGAAATCAACATTGACTCAGCGATAATACAGAATGAAATTTCTTTTAATCGTAGTGAGGAAAAACTGGTTGAAATGAGCAATGGCTGTATTTGTTGTACACTGCGGGAAGACCTGTTAAAAGAAGTAAGCAAACTTGCCCAAGAAAGGTGCTTTGACTATCTTGTTATTGAATCTACCGGTATTTCCGAACCTTTACCTGTCGCGGAAACCTTCACCTTTGCCGACGAGAATGGCGTGTTACTATCTAATGTCGCCAATTTGGATACAATAGTAACCGTGGCCGATGCGGTCAATTTTCTAGAGGATTATGATGAGGCAAAATCCTTACAGGATACAGATCAATCCCTGGGTGAAGAAGATGAACGCAGTGTTGCCGATTTACTTGTTGATCAAGTCGAGTTTGCCGACGTTATTCTCATAAGAAAAACGGATCTGGCTGCTCCGGCTAATGTCGAGCGCTTAACTGCTATTCTTAAAACGCTGAATACCCATGCAAAAATAGTTCCATTTGTTCAAGGCCACGTTAATATTAATGAGGTTATTGGTACTGGCCTGTTTAATTTTGAATGTGCACAACAGGCTCCCGGTTGGCTCAAAGAGATGCGTGGCGAATACATTCCTGAAACAGAAGAGTACAGTATTGGCAGCTTTAGCTACGTTGCACGGCGACCTTGCCATCCAGAGAAGTTTTACCAGTTTCTACACGGCACAGAAAAATACGGCAAGCTGATTCGTTCCAAAGGTTATTTCTGGTTGGCTTCACGCCCCGAGTTTGCAGGTCAATGGAGTCAAGCGGGAGGCATTGCCCGCTATGGTTTCGCCGGTATGTTTTGGAAAGCCACTGCCAAGGAAAACTGGCCCACCGATGAAGAAAATCTTGTCTCTATTGAAAAGCAATGGGTAGAACCGTTTGGTGATATGCGTCAAGAGTTGGTATTTATTAGTCAAGGCTTGAATCAAAGCGGCATGACTCAAGCACTTGATGAGTGCCTGTTAAGCGAAGAAGATGTATTGCGAGGCAAGAATTACTGGACAACATTGCAGGATCCATTTCCGGCATGGGAGGAAGCATGAACTCTGTAGATCTGGTCCATGCATCTGATTTTGATTATTCCTGTGACAGTGGATTAAAGGTTCGGCGTTCTGTGCAAGGTAACGAGCCGGATATTCTTACTCATATTTACCTTGAAGAATCCAATATCGTTATTTGGCAGCGCGAGCTATCTGAAAAATTGAGAAATTCAGTTGATGTCTTTCTGGAATCGCACACAACATTTCAAGCATCGATGACCGTTACCCCAAAAAGTGCCCTTTCAAGCGTTAGAAAATTTATAGGTGATACAACTAAACATGAACTAAGCGAAAACATTGCCGAACTTGTAGATATGTTTTGCTGCCTGTTTGAACTTAAGCGTACTGGATTGCGTTTGACAGTGCTTGATCGGGCAATGTGCCCAAAATTTCATGTCGATAAAGTACCCTGTCGCTTGGTTACAACCTATCGAGGCGTTGCCTCGGAATGGTTACCCCATCAGACGGTTAACCGTGAAAAACTGGGTTCAGGAAGCAATGGAAAACCTGATAACGCATCTGGTCTGTATAAAAATCAGCACAACATCCAGCAACTTGGTTGTGGAGATGTAGCCGTGCTAAAAGGTGAGCTTTGGGAAGGCAATGAGAACGCAGGATTGGTACATCGTTCGCCCACTGTACCGACAGATAAACGTCGCTTGTTATTAACGCTTGATTTTAGTCACTGACTTAGATATTAAATATCTATCTATTTTATCGTGTATTCCTGATTAATTTTTTAGTCCTGATAGCGATTTTAGAAATCGCCAGATCAGGTGTTCAAGAATTACATAATCATACGATAGCTACATTTCAACTTTCTAGCCACAAATTTATGTGTGAACTTTAAGTACATAGTAAAAATAGTATAGGCAAAGAAAGCAATAACACAAACAAAAATGATCTTAAAATAACTGATGCCTTTGTTAAAATGATCGCTTAACCGAAAAAAACGGCTAATGCATTTGAGGTTAAGGATGACGAATACAAAAAAGTAACGCATACGTTGGGCAAACAGATAAAAGTGGCCACACGAGATAGCCTCTGCATACTACTTTAGCTATAGAAATGCTAGAAAATTGGTTTATGTGTCATTATTTTTGATAAACAAATTTGTTAGTATTGGAAAAAACCAGATTAATGTAACTCACAGAAAGCAAGCAAGGTTCAATTTTATTACTATCCAATAGGCCTGTAATTTTTTTGAGATAAACAGCTTAAGGATAACGAATGGCAGAAGGCAGGTCATCCTGATATGAATAAGCGACAACTCAATCATGTTATCCATAATGCAAAGAACGTTTGCGCACGTTCTGGAGGGCGTTTGACTAACAAGCGCAGAGGTGTTTTGGAGCTCCTGCTAGTGTCCAACATACCTTTATCAGCTTACGAAATCACTGATGCTTATAATAAGGTTGCTGAAAAATCCATGCCAACAATGTCGGTATACCGCATTTTGGAATTTCTTGAAGCAGAAGATTTAGTACACAAACTAAGTTCAGCCAATAAATATATCGCTTGTTCTCATATCTCTTGTGAGCATGTGCATGAGATACCTCAATTTTTAATTTGTGGCGAATGCCAAAGCGCGAAAGAAATTGCAATTTCTAAAAGCATTATTGATGAATTGGGTAAACTGGTAGATAAAGCAGGCTATGCACTCACGAACTCACAATTAGAGCTACAGTGCCTCTGTAATAACTGTTCTGAGCGCATGACTTAGCCATGTCAAATTGTTTTTACTAGTCACTTGAACCCGTGTTATCGAGAACTGTGTCCCAAAGCACAAGCCCATACCTACGCCGAAGCAGGCATGCCGATGAAAGAAATGTGCCAGAAATACGGTATTGCCATGTGAGCCAACAATGACCCTGTGCTAACTGAAGTGGTGTTGGCTCAGGGTCATGTGCGGAGCGATTAGTTCAATACTGCAGTGGTTGGGTTGGAGCTGGGTTACCATCACAGGCACCCCAAACGGTCTGGTCAAAATTGATCACTGAACCGGTCATCAGGCCTTATTCAACACTGGCTAAAAACGCACTGGCGCAGGTTACTTCAGCAGGGTCTATCAAGTGGCCAAAAGGCAATTTCTTGCCAGCCTGTTGCTGCCAGCCATCGTAGCACCATGGTACTTACGCTGAATGTCATCTTCGCCATCACTATCTATCCAGCCAATATTCAGGCAGTTAACATGGGTTTGATCTGTTAATAGGGCATGTGCGGCGTTGCGGATTAGTGTATTTAGTCCGCCTTTTGAAGCACAATATGCAGTAATAAATAATTGTCCAGACGTTGCTGAAATAGAACCAATATTGATGATACTTCCCTTGATTTTATGAGCCTTCATCACCTTGGCAGCGTGTTGCATCAGGAAAAATGGTTCTCGCAAGTTAATTGCCATTATTCGATCAAATAACCTGGGGCTGGTATTAAGCAGGTTTCCATGTGTGGTTTTACTGACCATCTCCCTGGGCTTGACCGGGTGGCTGCAGATGCTGGCGGTTCGGCGCAAGCACTTGTGCCTGTGGCACCAGCACCCAAGGCTCAATGACCTGCTGTTCGTGGTGGCCGTCATCATCAGTCTGTGGAGTGGACTCACCCTGATCTATGTATCGGAGGCCATGTTCAATCTGGATGTCAGCCATTTTACCTGTTGTTTGCAGTGGTGCACCTGTTGCTGGGTGATTTAGACGCTCACCACCGGCACTGGCATGAGGTCCTGCTGGCCATCAGTCACATACTGCTGCTGGCCACAGTAGGGGTGATGGCCACCACATTATCCAGACTGGTGAGCAACCTGCCCGATCATGCAGATCCGGCCTCGGCCCGCAACCACAAGCCAGGGTCAGGGGCCAGGTAAAATCCCCAGCAGAAAAAAACCCGCGTCAGGCGGGTTTTTTGTGGTTTGCTTTACCAGAAAGACAAAAGCAGGTTAAATGACGGGTATGAAAAAAATCATCGTTGTTACTTTGCTGCTTGCTTCATTGAACACCCCCATCAGCTGGGGGGCCGATTTTGACAAGGGCTATGCTGCTGCACAACGTGGCGACTACTCAACTGCCTTAAGTGAATGGATGCCTCTAGCAGAGCAGGGTAATGTCAGCGCACAGTATAATCTTGGTGTGATGTACGAAAATGGAACAGGTACTCCTCAAAACTATAAGATAGCAGTGAAATGGTATACCTTGGCTGCAGAGCAGGGTTTTGCTGGAGCACAGTATAATTTGAATACCCAATATTCTCTTGGACAAGGTATTACAGAAAATTACATTAAGGCTCACATGTGGTCAAATATTGCTCAGTATAATGAATCCAACTTAGCTGGAGAAGTCATAGAGGATTTAGTTAAGAGTATGACTCAGGAACAAATTGCAAAGGCGCAAGACCTTGTTCAGGAATGTGTTGATAAAGACTATAAAGGGTGTTGATTACATAGATCAACTCAGCACATTGGCATCTTTCATCACGACCCAGCAGAACTCACACTGACCATTCTGGTCGCATTTCCCCCTAATTTCCTATACCCGTTAAACATCACCTGACAGGCTTTTGAGCCTGGACCAGCTGTGCCATTACGCTCGGCCAAAAAAAAATTTATCTCCTGAAAAAATCACTACTCTCACCCCACCTGCGGTTTGTGTGGGTAATTTTTGTGCAGATGCACGGCCCGTGCAATGGGTCAGTGAAATCGAGAGCAAAAGCCCAGCAGGGTAGGGTGCCTGGCTATCAAATCATATAAATTAGCGATTATTCTATACTGCACGATATGCAGATGATTGCAAATGATTTGCACTACTGTGGTGGTCAAAATGACCTGGAATTGTTATTTTGCGGGGGTTGTCAGAGGTATCTAGTAATCAATCAATGTTGACATAAAGTTGACATTTTTAGAGTTAAAATGCTGGCCAACATGGAGTTGGAATTAAATATTTTTTTTATAAAAGTATATAAATTACAGTTACTTAATAATAAATAAAGCTGGTTCAAAGTGTAATAAATATGTGATTTTAGGATAAGGTAGCCACATTAAACAGGATACTGACGAGTCAACTGGTCAGCTAAGGCATGCCCTTTTGTTTACTGGCGTGCATACAACCCCAGACCTGCGATACCTCGTTGTGCAAATAGTTGTGCCGTTGTTGCACCAGAATTCTGAGTGCCGCCAGTAATTACCACAATTTTTTTGATAAAATTTTGCATGGCAGTGAGTATTTATTGTCCTAGTAATTTTATCATTCGAGTGGCCGTAGCGCTGACCTTTGGAATGACCTGTTGCATCAGCTCCAGGCGATCAAATATCTTCGGATCAGCTTCCAGTGCTTCACGCAATGCATGACCAAAACTTTGCCGCAAGCAAGTGCCAATATTGAATTTGGCCACTTGCCTACTGGCCAGATGTTGGATATCTGATTCGTTAATACCACTAGTCCCATGAATAACCAGTGGCAGCTCTAGCGCCTGCTCCAGTTCGGTAAAGCGATTAAAATTAATAGCAACCGTATCATGTTCCAGACGGTGAACATTGCCTACAGAAATAGCTATGGCATCAGGTTGCCCCTGCTCAGCCATTTGTACGGCTTCAACCACCTCTGTTAAGGCAGAACGAATATGGTCACGGCCACTGGCATAGGGTACTGAGCCCACTTCTGCTTCTACCGATACACCCTGCGGTCGAGCGTAGGCTACCACTTTACGGATACTGGCTATGTTCTCAGTCAAGGGTTGTTGTGAGCCATCGAACATTACGGAGGTAAAGCCGCAGTCAACTGCTTGTTTTACTGTTCCAATATCATAGGTATGGTCTAAGTGCAGGCATACTGGCACTTGGGCCTTGTGAGCCATAGGCCGGAATAAACCAGAAATTTCCTCCAGTGGCATAAATTGACGCATGTCCAGATTGATGGATAGTATCACTGTCGCATTACGTGCTTCTGCAGCGCTGATAATGGCACGGGCGTCTTCATAGCCGAATACATTAAAGGAGGCCACAGCATGACTTCCTTTAATGGCTGATTGCATCACATCGTATAAGTTAACTAGCATGTTTGACTACCTGAATTTGCGAATCATATCTTTGATCCCGGGAATTGTTTCCAGTTGTCCGGCATAATCAGGATGAAAATATTGGTGCAGTGGCCGTTGGCTTTGTCCAGCCAGGATGGTGAAATAGTACATTTCATATCCAGGAGCGGCAACACAGGGGTGGTATCCCTGATCTACAATAACAGTGGAACCATTACGGATATGGTAAACTGGGCCATAATCAGCATCAGCTGGAGTCAAGAACTGTGCGCCAAAGCCGTGGGGAGGATTAAAGCGAAAATTATACACTTCATCATGATGGCTTTCTTGTGGTAAACGGTCAGTATCGTGTTTGTGGGGCGGAAATCCCGACCAGCCACCAGCACCCACAGTAAATAATTCACTGACCAGCAGCTTGCCAACTTTACCAGGTGGGTTTTGGCCTAGAATGTGCTTTATTTTACGATGTGTTTTGGTATCGTCGGAACCATATTGAACTGGGTCGATGTCGTTTTCACGTATTACAAAAGCCTCATGGGTCTCTGTATATCGAGCTCCTGCCACCAGTACTTCCACATTATCGGTGACGCAGGTCAGGGTAGCTTGGCAATTTACCGGAATATAAGCCCCTTCTGGATTACCTTGCCATAGATGATTACGTTGGCCAATATGGTCAAAAGTTCGTCCCTGAACTTGCACATTGATGCTGCCAGTGGTCGGTACCAAACAGGTTTCGTAGTCATCCAGTTGATAACAGAATGATTCTCCGGCACGCAGCTTAATGATATTAAAATAGCACAAGGGAACCCGTTTATTGTTACAGTCAATAATAGCCTGGTTATCGTTATCATATTGAGGGATATGCATGTTTAACTCCAATTGGCTTTTGGTTGCATCGTGGTTTGCCGTTGCAATTGTTGTAGAGCTTCGGGTGTGGGCATGGCTTTAGCACAGCCTTCCTGAGATACCACCAGAGCTGCTGCTGCACTGGCGGCCTCAATAGCTTGTTGCCAGTCTTGCGTAGCCATATGGCAGATAATTAAGTTGCCCAGAAATGCATCACCGGCACCATAGGGCTTCAGGGTTGATACGTTATAGATTCCAGTATCCAACCGGGCTGAGCCGGCAAATAGGCTACAGCCATTAGCACCGCGCTTTAAAATCATAACTTGATGCTTGCGCTTACTGTGTGCAATCTGAGCTTCAATGCAATCATTTAAAACGTTGAATTCTGCTTCATTTCCTATGAGTACATCAGCTAGTTCAGCGGCTTCACCATACACAATCCGGGTGGTTTGCTGGTCAGGCCAGTTCCATTGCCGGTAGTCAAGATCCAGCCATACTTGGCAGCCAACTGAGTTGGCATGAGTCATCATGGCTAAGGTATGTTTGCGTGAATTGGCTGTAATCAAGCTAGTGCCGGTCACTACCAGGTTGCTGCTTTGACCAATGGCTTGTTCTACTGCCGGGCTGTAAGTCATTTGCAGATCTGCGGCGTTGTTACGATAAATGACCACCTCGCAGTCCTGTTGGCGCACTTCAGCCAGAGCTAAGCTAGTGCGTTCATCACCTTGAGTTATATTTGTCAAGGATAGGTCGATGCCTTCTGTTTGAAGACGTTGACGAACAAATTGGCCTGCTGGATCATCCGACAAACCTGAAATCAGGCCTATTTGACCACCAGCACGATTCATTGCTATGGCAATATTACCACCTGAACCACCAACATCGCTGGAAAACGTCGTGGCATCTCTGGTCTTACAACCAGCTGGTTGAGGATATAGATCCAGCCCGGCCCGACCTACGACCAGACCGTGCCATGATCGTTTTTGGTATTCAAGTTGTAACAACATCGGTTAAACATCAAGCCATTGTCTATTCAGTGCTGAACGATCAATGGTATCCATAACCCGTTCAATTTTGATGCCATCAGAAAAATTTGGCCAGGCAGGCTGGTTATTTTCAATGGAGTCAAGTAGCCTTTTTAGTTCACATACTTTGACGTCAATAAAGCCAAGGCTATGGCCAGCATTGGGTAAGAAAGCAGCGTAGAGCGGTTCAGCTGGGCCTGTCAGAATAGTCTTGAAGCCTTCCTGAAGCGGATCATCACTGCGAGTGTATAGCTTGATTTCATTGAGGCGTTCTTGATTGTGGCAGATCATCCCTTGGGAGCCATGTATTTCCCAACTTAAACCACATTTCCTCCCCCAGGCAACCCGGCTAACACGTAGGGTGCCTTTAATTGCACTGGCAAATTGTACCAGAGCCATACAGACATCATCATTATCTACTGGCAAACTATGGTTTGGATTTTTGGGGTCAGGGCGTTGTTTGTGCACGGTATCGTAATCACCCACCAGTCGGGTAATTATACTGCCAGTCATGTAATGAGCCATGCTGACCAAGTGACACATGACGTCAGCATTAGCTCCAGTGCCTGAGGCAACCCGGCTCATGCGCCAGTAATAGCTACGATTTGGGTCGGCATCGTTATCGACATCGTAGATGCCATGGAAGCCAATAACGTGGCCAATGACCCCGGCTTCAACTAGTTTTCGGGCACTTTGGACAGCTGGATTTTGTGTGTAGTTATAACCTATAAGGGTTTGGCAATGACTATTTTCAGCTGCAGTGAGCATGGCTTCAGCTTCATCAAGCGCAGTTGCCATGGGCTTTTCGCACCATACGTGCTTGCCTGCCTGCAAGGCAGCCACCGCAATTTCTTTATGGACAGCATTAGGCACACAAATGGAAATAAGGTCTACTTTTGGGTCGTTAACTACGGCTTGCCACTGACTGGTGGAGCGGGAAAAACCCATTTCCTGACGTTTGAGTTCAGCCCGTACCGGGTTGATATCACAAATCATTTCCAGCTGTGGCCTTAGACCTTGACCAAATACGCTACCGACAGAGGCATAGGCGATAGCATGGGCCTTGCCCATAAAGGCGGTGCCAATGACACCTACACCAATCGTTTTCATATTTGATTCCTATTCGAATTCACGCCAGTATCATACGGTGCCTTGTAATTCTTCGTTCAAGGCCTGTAATTCTTTCCCCCCTGCCATCAGGTTTTGCAACTCATCCATACTGATCTGGCTACGGGTATGGGTTCCCAAAGTAGTTCCACGATTCAATACCGTAAAACGATCACCTACAGCATAGGCATGGCGTACATTATGAGTGATAAAAATGACTGCCAAGCCATTTTTGCGAACCTTATCGATGTATTTCAATACCATTGAAGTCTGGGCAACGCCTAGGGCAGAAGTAGGCTCATCAAGAATCAGAACCTTGGCTCCAAAGTGTACTGCTCGGGCAATAGCTACGGTTTGTCGTTCGCCACCGGACAGGGTTCCTACTGCTTGGTCTGGATCCCGTACATCAATACCGATACGTTGCATTTCATCACAGGTTACCCGATTGGCATATTGATGATCAAACAGTTTGATGGGCCCCCATTTCTTGATTGGTTCGCGGCCCATAAAAAAGTTTCGTGTCACCGACATCAGTGGGATCATGCCAAGATCTTGATGAACTGTAGCGATGCCTGCATCCATAGCTGCTCTGGGTGTGGTGAAGTTAACTGTATCACCGCTTATCATCATATTGCCACTGGTGGGACGATGCACGCCTGACAATACCTTAATCAGGGTCGACTTGCCAGCTCCGTTATCACCCAGCAACCCCATGACTTCACCTGGATAGATATTCATGGAGACGCCATTTAAGGCGACTACAGAGCCAAAATGCTTAATGATGTTATTGAGATGAATCAGGGGTTGTTCTTTCGCCATGCTACTTTTCTCCTGTAGCGTAACGACGCACATACTTATTAAATGTTACTGCAACTAGCAACATTACCCCCAGAAAGACTAGATACCAATCTTGGTCAATTTGGGTATAAGTTAAGCCAATCGCCACCATGCCAAAAATAATGGCACCAAAAAAAGCGCCTATGGCTGAGCCATAGCCACCGGTCAACATACAACCACCAATTACTGCAGCAATGATGGCTTCAAACTCTTTCTGCTTGCCGCGAGCCGCATCGGTTGAACCTGCATCGAGAACTGTCAGCATAGCTACCAGTGCTGCACAGCAGGCGGTAAAAATAAACAACCCAATTTTAACTTGACTAACTGGTACACCGCTTTTACGGGCTGCTTCTGGATCGCCGCCACTGGCAAAAACCCAGTTGCCCAGAGGTGTTTTGATCAATACTAGGGTTGCAAGCATGGACAGTAGTAAAAACCAGATGATTTCCACTGGAATTCCGGTAACCTTAGGTAGTCCGGATTTGAATGTTGCGGTATAGCCAGCTTCGGCCAGCCAGTGAAACAGACCTTCTAGCGCATCTCCAGAGAATAGTTCGCTCCAGAAGCCAGGTTCGATTTTTTCAGCTAAACCGCGTTGCTGAGTAGCGCCGCCGTTTTCGACAAAAATGGCATGAATCAATTGGTTAGTACCGAGAGGTTCACTGGACAACTCTGCTTTATCCATTGCAACCTGTACCCGGGTAGCAGCTTTCAGGCCAACTAGAGCTAGCCCACGTAAAATAAAC
>Ga0233444_10003455_pt1 | contig 15691 bp, 14 predicted proteins | sample SI_124_October20_6_FD_182792 | JGI IMG/M metagenome (GOLD analysis project Ga0233444, IMG submission 182792) | Seawater microbial communities from Saanich Inlet, British Columbia, Canada - SI_124_October2016_10_MG | ecosystem: Environmental > Aquatic > Marine > Inlet | place: Canada: British...
ATGTGAAGTCTGTTTTATATCTTTGAAAAGTTAAAATTTTTATTTTGGATAATTTCATATTGTATTTTAAATTAGGATTACATCATGTGCTAGATATTTTAGCGTATGACCATGTCTTATTTATTATAGTTTTAACTATTATCTACAATTTTAATCAATGGAAAAAGGTAGTATGGCTTATCACATTTTTTACCATCGGGCATAGTATAACTTTGGGGTTAGCCGCTTTTGATCTTTTAAATATTCCTCTTGAAATAGTAGAATTTTTAATTCCAGTAACCATCTGTACTACTGGTTTTTTCAATATTTTAAAAACTTCAAGTCCTACAGATAGAAAACAAAAAATCTTGTTGTTTTTTGCACTATTTTTTGGACTAATTCACGGCCTCGGATTTTCAAATTATTTTAGATTACTTATTGGAAAAGAAGATGATAAAATTTTACCTTTGATAGAGTTTGCCATAGGAATTGAAGCAGCTCAAATAATTATTGTTTTAGGAATTTTATTTCTAGGGTTATTATTGCAAACTTTTTTTAAGGTTAGCAAAAGAGATTGGGTATTAGTAGGCTCTTCAGTTGTTATAGGAATTGCCTTTCCAATGATCATAAATAGAATATTTTGGTAAATTATTAACGCATTCATTTTTTAAATCTTACTATTTTTAATTCATGGACATTAAACAACATAAATACGATATTGCCTATCTAAAGATGGCGCTTGAATGGGGGAAGTTATCGCATTGTAAAAGAAAGCAGGTAGGTGCTCTGATTGTTAAAGATCGTATGATTATTTCAGATGGATTTAACGGAACTCCATCTGGTTTTGATAATTGTTGTGAAGATGAAAATGGTGTTACTAAATGGGAGGTACTTCATGCAGAAGCCAATGCAATATTAAAAGTAGCTTCCTCTACACAATCTGCTTCAGGTGCAACACTTTACATAACATTGTCTCCATGCCAGCAGTGTAGTAAACTCATTCATCAAGCGGGTATTAAAAGAGTCGTATACTCAAAAAACTATAAAGACACTTCTGGAATTGATTTCTTAGAAAAAGCTGGAGTTAAAACTCAATACTTACCCATAAATGAATAAAAATAATATCCCTATCTATCTTTCATTAGCAACTGTTTTTGGAATCTTAATTGGCGTATTTATTAATGGAAACAATAGTAGTTTTACTCTAAATTCTAACACCAAAAATGAAGCAAAAATTAGGCGTTTAATGGATTATATAGATCAAAACTATGTAGATACCATAAACACTTCTAGTCTTTTAGATGCAGCCATCTCTGACATGCTAGGAAAGCTAGATCCCCACTCTGCATACATTCCAAAAGAAAACTTACAAGATGTGCAGGAGAGAATGCAAGGAAAATTTGTTGGGATTGGAATACAGTTCAGAATTATTAATGATTCTGTAACTGTAGTTGAACCCATTAAAGGTGGGCCAAGTATAAAGGCTGGAATTAAAGCTGGTGACAGAATAATTATAGCCAATAAAGACACATTATCTGGTAAAAACTTCAATTCAAATGACATCCCAAGATATTTAAAAGGAACTGCTAACACAGATGTAAATTTACAGGTGTATAGAAAAACAAACGATTCTCTTTTTAATGTGATGGTTACTAGAGGTAATGTTAATATAAAAAGTGTTGATTTAGCATATATGATAAGTGATCATATTGGCTATATAAAATTAGATAGATTTGCAAGAAACACCTATGACGAGTTTACAGCAGCTTTGAGAAAATTGACCAGTCTTGGAATGGATGACTTAGTTTTAGATTTAAGAGGAAATGGTGGGGGTTTCATTGATATTGCTACTAGTATTGTTGACGAATTTCTTGGAGAAGATACACTTATTGTTTTTACCAAAAACAATAAAGGATCCATTGAAGAATATTATGCCACAGAAAATGGGGCCTTTGAAAAAGGGAAGCTATATGTATTGATTGACGAGAACTCTGCATCAGCGTCTGAAATTGTAGCAGGGGCTTTACAGGATAACGATAAAGGAACTATCATAGGAAGACGTTCTTTTGGGAAAGGATTGGTTCAGGTAGAAATGGGACTCGGAGATGGTTCAGCTGTTCGATTGACTACTGCTAGGTACTTCACCCCAACGGGAAGGTCTATACAAAAACCCTATACCAAAAATGGTGACATAAATTATAATAAAGATTATCAAAAAAGAATTTTAAGTGGAGAGTTACTATACAGAGATAGTATTCAGATTAATGATTCTCTACGTTATAAAACACCAAAAGGAAAGTATGTTTACGGAGGTGGAGGAATTATACCAGATATTTTTGTAGGCATAGACACAACTGGATATCTAAGTAATTTTTTCTTTAGAAGTATTACTAACTTTTCTTTTGATTATGTAGATAAGAATAGAAAATTGCTGAATGATAATTGGACACTAGATCTTTTTCTAGACAACTTTGATAAAAACAATTCTGTATTTGAATCTTACTTAACCAAAATAAGTGATATTGGTTCTCTTTCTTATAGTACAAAGGAAAAAATTAATTCCTATGTAAAAGCCACCATTGCAAGAGAAATTTTTGGAGATGAAGGTTTTTATAGAAGTATTCAAAAAGACGATGCAATGCTTCAAAAAGTACTAGAATTGGATTCTAGCAAAGAATAGTGTTACTTTGTAATTCATGACTACCATTACTACATCTGAAAATAAAAAAATATACTTCGCTTCTGACCAACACTTGGGAGCTCCATCAGCCGAAGCTAGTTTACCTAGAGAGAAAAAATTTGTTGCCTGGCTAGACACCATAAAAGAAGATGCAGGTACCATCTTTTTATTGGGAGATTTATTTGATTTTTGGTTTGAATATAAAACTGTGGTTCCTAAAGGGTTTGTAAGAGTATTAGGTAAGCTTGCAGAATTGAAGGATGCAGGTATTGCTATTTATTTTTTTGTAGGAAATCATGATTTATGGATGCGAGATTACTTTCAAAAAGAATTAAACATTCCTGTATTTCACAAACCACAGGAATTTGACATCAATGGAAAAATTTTTTTAATAGGTCATGGCGATGGTTTAGGGCCAGGTGATCATGGCTACAAACGAATGAAGAAAGTATTTACATTTCCTTTTTCTAAATGGCTGTTTAGATGGCTTCATCCGGATATTGGAGTAAGGTTGGGACACTACTTTTCTGTTAAAAATAAATTGATCTCTGGTGACGAAGATGCTCGTTTTTTAGGTGAAGAAAATGAGTGGTTAGCTCAATACTGTAGAAAAAAACTGACAGAAAAACATTATGATTTTTTTGTTTTTGGACACAGGCATCTTCCTTTAGAAATTGAGTTAAATAATAAAAGCACATACATCAATCTTGGAGATTGGATTCAGTATTTTACCTACGGAGAATTTATGAAAACTTTTAAGCTTAAAGAATTTTAATTTATCTCCCTTGTAAATTTTTTAAGTTGTTGAACTCCTTTATAGATACTCAAACAATTTTCTTTGATAAAAAGTTCATCTATTTTTTTTTCTTTTTTATAAGCTTCCATAACCTTTTCTCCATCAAAATCTACAAAAGCCATTCTAAAGAATAACTCATTTGAATGAAATCCAAAATCAGAGCCTGGTAATAAAGCGACACCATAATTTTTTAACAAATGATGAGATAGTTTGGTGCTGGTATCAATCTTTAAAGAGGTTAGATGCTCTTTAAACTTTTCAAAACCTACCATCATATAGAAAGATCCTTGAGGAGTTGTGCATTGAATATTACACCCAGACAACTCATTAAATATATAAGTAGAAATTCCGTCTAAAATTGCTGCAGAACTAGCTACATACTCTTTTAAATTTTTAGCGTATTCATATGCCGTAATTGCCGAAAATTGAACTGGTGAAGACACACAGCTAAATGTTTCACTAAATAATGAAGAATATACCACAGAAATATTTTCTAGTTCTATTGGTAAAGACATAAATCCTAAACGATAACCGCCCGCAGAAAACACTTTGCTTAACCCACCAAAAACAATAGTCCCTTCAGAATAATAGTTAGATATACTAGGAGAATACTCATCTGAAAAATTAATTTGAGAGTAAATTTCATCAGAAAGCACCAATATCTTATACTTTCTACAAACTTTAGCTAAAGATTGATACTCTGCATCCGAATATACAGCTCCAGTTGGATTATTTGGCGAATTAAGAACTAGGATATGATTTTGAACTTGACTATTGCTCAAGTAAGACTCTAGGACACTTGGAGTAAGTTTAAAGTTATTCTCTAGTGTAGTTTCTAAAATTTGATAACTTCCTCCCTTTGACTTAATTTGAGGAATATAACTAACCCAGCTTCCTTTTGGAATTAGAAATTCGCCTTCAAATATAAGAATAGATTGATATAATAACTCTTTACTTCCAGGACCTATAAAAATTAAATCTGATGCTCTTTGAATTCCTTGATGCTCAACTAAAAAATTAGAGACCTGTTGCCTTAATTTTTCCAAGCCATTTACAGGTAAATAATGATTGTTAGCGGCGTTATTTTTTAATTCTTCAACAATAGATTGATGAATTGGAAAAGGAGATTGACCAAAACCAAAATGAGTAATCTCTTGACCAGTATTACGTAGTTCTTTTACCTTCTCATTAATTAATAGGGTTGCGGAAGGTTTTAATTCTGAAATATATTGGTTAATTTTCATGTGTGAAAAATAAAAAAAAGAGACCTAATAGGTCTCTTTTTTTTATTAAAAGTTGTAAACTTTTTTATGATGGATCTTCTGTATACATTATGTAAGATACGTTTCCGTTTGAATCAGTACTTTTAGTACACCAGATATGAAATCCGAAATCTTGTGCGTTAACAGTAAAATTAAAAGTTCCTCCTGCAGTCACAATATCAAAAGTTAAATCTACTGGACTAGAAAAGGTATTTGCTGGCCATTCGTAAACAAAAAGACCATAATTCCCGTCTTCTTCTAATGTACCACTTACATTTTCTTGGTTAGTAACACCTGCACTAGTGTCTAAAGCAAAAGGACCTGCCCAGCCTGCAGTAAAACCAGCTAATATTAAATCTAAATCTTGATTCCCTTCCCAAGTCATTTTTGCAGAGAAAAAACCTTGTCTCATTATTCTAGCTGAAGTATTTCCAGAAATAGCCGTTGTAAAATTTCTAGCAGAAGCATTAACAACGATAAAGTCTGAAAGATCTATATCATGAAAATTATCAGTAACAGCAAAGTCTATCGTAATAACTAAAGAGTTATCTCCAGTACTAGAAGAAGATGACATTGTAGCACCACCGTCTAAAGAATATTCTACAGTTGAATAACTAGGCAAATCTTCTGAAAAATTAATGACTAAGTCATAACTAGTTGCATCGTCTGGAATACCAATAATATCTCCTTGATTAGCTAAAGAAGCTGTAATCAGTTTTTGAGGTAATACTGATACTGCATCATCATCGTCTACATTACATCCAACGAATGTAAAAACAGCTAATAATACAATACTTAATTTATATATATGTTTCATTTGTGTATGTTTTAATATTGAATAATGGTATACGTTACTTCACTTCCGTCTGTAGACTTTGTGATTTCTAAAGTGTCTCTTATATCAGAATAAAAGCCTCCTGCATTTAATAGTTTACCACTAAATGGATAAACAGTTTGAGTAGGGTGAGATACCACTTCTAACTCAAGTAACCAGTCAATAGCAGAACTTGCTACAGACCATGGTGCTATTTGAAAAATGTATACTCCATCAGGAGCTCCAGCAGGAAGAGTTAAATATTCTGGATCTTGATCATAATTTTGACTTAAATCAATTAACCCTCCTGTAGCTACAGAAAATATCCCTGCATCTAAATCACTAAATCCACTCCAATAAAAAACCATTTCTAAAGGACCTACTTCAGTAACAACAGAAAAAGGAAATGAGTCTGTTACATCTATTGTTCTTTTAATTTCTCCTGGTGTTAAATAGTAATCACTATTACCGCCAAAATCTGCATCTAAAATTTCAATAGTAAATGTTTCTACATCTGTACCTTCAGCCACACCGTCATCAGAAAAACTAACAACAACATCTACTGAAGTATCTCCAGCAGGAATTGTAACAGTTTCTGGATAACTTGCACCATCTACAGTTCCATCAGATGAAGAAGCCCCTAAAGTTATAACAGTAGCTACAGGTAATGGATTTGTACTCAATCCAATTACAAAAGTAACTGCTTCGCCACCACTTTCTAGCACTAATTGACCGCCATTTGAATCTATAAATCCAAGATTTATTTCACTTGTAGGAGTTAAAACTCCGGGATTTGTTACACTATCTACTTCATCCTGACCACACGAAATTAAAAGTGTGATGGAAAATAATAATAGTGCTAAATATTTAATATTTTTCATATTCTATTAGTTTGTATATTATAATTTAAATTTTAATCTAGCAAAAACTGTTCTACCATTAATTCCAAACTGAGATGTAACACGTGGGTATATAAAGTTATTACCACTTGTTAAGTTAGATGGACTTGCATCTGGGAATACATTAAATATATTACTAGAGCCTACAGTTAAGGTTAAATTTTCTGATACATCATATCCAAAAGACATGTCAGTTAAAACTTTAGCTCCAAATTCTGGATGAATAGGAACAGCAGTGTCATTAATAGTTGAGCTTGGTGTTGTATCAGGATTTGTTACAGCTCCAAAAAATGAATTTCTTAAAAAGAAATTCCATTTATCTCCTCGTAACATATGTCCTAAGTTAGCTTTAATTCTAGGTGTAGCTTTTTCTAAGAAATATGATTCTCTTTCCCCAAAATAAGTACCTGCTTGGGAAGCTAATACACTAGATGAGTTAATTTCGTCTACTCTTTGAGTAAAAGCATAGGTTACAGCTAAATCACTTGAAAAAGACAAATCTGAAATAGATGCTTTGTGAGATATAACAATATCAAATCCTTTTGTTTCTGTATCAATTGCATTTGCAAAGAAACGAGCAGATTCTGCTCCAGTAACAATTCCATCAGGAATATCAAAGTTTCCAGTTAAAACAACTCTATCGTCTATCCCTGTAAAAAATCCATCTACGGTTAAGCTAAGATTAGCATCTGGTATTTTGGCAGTAACACCAAAACTAGCACTAAATGATTCTTCTTGTTTTAGTTGAGGAATTCCTAGCGCTCCAGCAATTTGACTATCATTTGAAAAAGTTCCAACTTCGTAAGGAACTCCTGATATAAAGTTTGTACTGATGGTGTTAAAATTTAACTGAGCTAAAGAAGGAGCTCTAAAACCAGTACTTGCAGCTGCTCTTAGATTAACATTATCACTTAGTTTAACAATACCTGCTAATTTCCAATTAAAAGTAGATCCAAAATCACTGTAGTTTTCATATCTAACTGCTCCAGAAAGGAATAGATTCTTATTAACATCTAATTCTAAATCTCCATAAAAAGCATAACTATTTCTAGTTGCATTTCTTTCGTTAGCTGGTCTAAAACCAGGGAAAACTTGAATTCCACCAGCTCTAGATCTACCAAAGAAATCTACTACTTGTGTGTCAGCACTTCCATCCCAGATATTACCGTTAATATCATATGTCGCCCATGATTCTTCTTGTCCTGCAAAAATATCATACGCTTCCATTCTGTACTCAGAACCAATTGCAACGTTTAATCCAGACATTACATCGTCATAGAATTTTGTTAAATCTAAATTGGTTGTGTTTTGTGCAAAAGAAAATCCTCCAGCGTACACTTCTAATGGAGATGCTTGCTGTAAACTCGCGTTACTTGAATTTCCTATATTGAAATCAAAAGAGTTTTTACCATAAGTATTGCTAAAATCAATATCCCAATCTCCTTGCTTTCCTTTAATACCAACTGAAATAGATTCATCATTTACAATTGAATTTATCTCTGGAAGCATTCCTGCAGGATACAATCCTGTAAAAGCTCTTGATTGTGCTGGTCTTCTGTAAAAACCTGCAGCATTTCCTCTTCTGTGACTAATTCCTCCAAATGCATAAAAGCTGAAATCATCGTTAAGTTGTAATTCCATGTTTGCCATGAATTTACCATTTCTTAATCTAGATTGCCCAACTCTCATACTAAAGTCTTGTCTTGTAAGACCTCTTGTTGCTAATTCGTCTTCTGATGTATTGAAGTTTAATAAACCTCTTAACTCATCAATAGAAGTGGCTGCGTTAATTTGATTTTTTAATGAAAAAGGGAAATAAGTAACTCCCTGAGCAAATGTTTGAATTTGAGCTAAAGAGTATTGAGTAATATCTGAACCGTATCCACTATTTAAACCTACCCATTCTACTGAGTTACTTGCATCAAATATTTGACCGGTAAATCCTTCAGCACCAGCTCTAAATGAAGGAGCTCTTGTAGACATAGATCCTGTGAAATTGATAAAACTACCTTTATCATCTAAAGGAATTCCATAATTCACATCAAATTGAAAGCTCTCACCATCCATACCACCACTTTGGTTGTTTGTTTGGTCTCCCCAATTTGATCCTTGATTTACTTGAAATTCTAATCCTTCACTATTTTTTAATACGATATTGATAACACCAGCTATAGCATCACTACCATATTGAGCTGCTGCACCATCTTTTAAAATTTCTATTCTTTTAATTGAAAAAGCTGGGATAGCATTCATATCTGTTCCAACGCTACCTCTACCAACAGTACTATTTACATTTACTAATGAAGTACTGTGTCTTCTTTTTCCGTTTACCAACACTAACACCTGATCTGGTCCTAAACCTCTTAAGGCTGCAGGATCAATGTGATCTGTACCGTCTGATACGGTTTGTGAAGTAGATGTAAATGAAGGTGCTACATAATTTAAAATATCATTTACTGATACTTGAGGTCCTGAACTGATTAGTTCTGTAACATCAATTACATCAACTGGAACAGGAGTATTAGCAACAGTTCTATTTTTATTTCTAGATCCTACTAATACAACTTCATCTAATGAAAGATTATCTTCCTCCAAAACAATTGTAACATAACTTGTATCAGATATATTTTTTTCAACAGTTTTGAATCCTAGAGAGGATACAGAAATTGTTGTTGGTAATTTCTGCACGTTCAACGAAAATTCTCCATTTTCATCGGTACTAGTACCATTTGTGGTTCCTTTTTCTACGACATTCATAAATGATAAAGCCTCCCCGCTTGAATCAGTTACCTTTCCTTTCACTGTTTGAGCATTGATTGTGACAGCCCCAACAAATAAAAACACTACCGTAAAAAATTTTAAAAAGTTATTTTGTTTCATATAAGTGTTATTGATTGATAATAAACGCAAATGTTACCTTTTTTTTTGTTAAAAACAAAAAATCACACGCTTTAATGACTTATTTTAAACTACATTAATTTAAAAATTATGTTTTAAAACTAAAAAAAGGCTTATATATACTACCTTTAACCAATTTTTAACAATGAAAAAAAACCGAATAGTGTAGTTTTGATTTCAATTTTTTAATAGTAAATACCCAATAATAAAATGGACGTAGATATTAGGTCAATTAACGAAAAAATAGAGCGTGAAAGTGCTTTTGTAGACATACTTACATCAGAAATGAACAAAGTTATTGTAGGACAAAAAGACATGATAGAGCGATTGCTTATTGGATTATTAGGCAATGGCCATATTTTACTTGAAGGTGTTCCAGGTTTAGCAAAAACATTAGCTATTAATTCTCTTTCTAAAGCTGTGCAGGGATCTTTTAGTAGAGTTCAATTCACACCTGACTTGTTACCTGCTGATGTAGTTGGTACCATGATTTACAATATGAAAGAAAATGATTTTTCTATTAAGAAAGGCCCAATTTTTGCAAACTTTGTTCTTGCAGATGAAATAAACAGAGCTCCAGCAAAAGTGCAGTCTGCACTGCTAGAAGCAATGCAAGAGAGGCAAATAACAATTGGCGACACCACTTTTAACCTTGAGCAACCTTTTTTAGTAATGGCTACCCAAAACCCTGTTGAACAAGAAGGAACTTACCCCCTACCTGAAGCACAAGTAGACAGGTTTATGTTAAAAACTGTTATAGATTATCCTAAGCTATCTGATGAACAGTCCATCATGAGACAAAACTTAAATGGTAATTTTACCGCCATTAATCCTGTAGTTTCAATTGATCAAATAATAAAAGCAAGAGAAGCTACAAATGAAGTTTATATGGATGAAAAAATTGAAAAATATATATTAGATATTATTTTTGCTACGAGATATCCAGAACGTTACAATCTTTCTCAACTAAAACCACTCATTAGCTTTGGAGCGTCACCAAGAGGAAGCATAAATCTTGCTAAAGCGGCCAAATGTTATGCCTTCATCAAGAGAAGAGGATATGTAATCCCTGAAGATGTAAGAGCCATAGTTTATGACGTATTGCGTCATAGAATAGGAATAACCTATGAAGCAGAGGCTGAAAATATTTCATCGGTGGATATTATCAATTCAATCATTAATGAAATAGAGGTTCCTTAAAATTATATTTTTTTTACAGAAGCCTTTAAAGGGCATTTTTTGAAAAAGATTACTAAGCCATGGAAACTAAGGAAATACTTAAAAAAGTTCGTAAAATAGAGGTAAAGACAAGGCGTTTGTCTGATCATATTTTTGGAGGAGAATATCATTCTACCTTTAAAGGAAGAGGTATGACTTTTTCTGAAGTTAGAGCTTATCAATTTGGAGATGATGTAAGAGCAATAGATTGGAATGTTACTGCGCGCTACAACGAACCCTTTATTAAAGTTTTTGAGGAGGAAAGAGAACTTACAATGATGTTAATGGTAGATGTCTCCGGTTCTGAGAATTTCGGTACCTCAGAGCAATTTAAAAAAGATACCATTACAGAAATTTCTGCTACACTAGCCTTTTCTGCTATACAAAATAATGATAAAGTTGGATTGATTCTTTTTTCTGACCAAATAGAATTATTTATTCCTCCCAAAAAAGGGAAAAGTCATGTGCTAAGAATTATTCGAGAATTAATAGAATTTTCTCCCAAGAGTAATAAAACTGATATTGCCGAAGCTTTTAAATTTCTATCTAACGTGATGAAAAAGAAGGCCATCGTTTTTATGTTGTCTGATTTTATGGACAATGATTATGAAAGAACTTTAAAAATTGTAGGGAACAAACACGATATTACAGGCATTCGTGTGTATGACAAGCATGACGAAGAGATCCCAAACCTTGGACTAGTTCCAATGTTAGATTCAGAAACAAATACTGTACAACTTGTAAACACTGCTTCTAAAAAGATTAGAAACAATTATAAACTATCTGCAATTAAGATGTCTAACTATTTTAAAACAACTTTTAAGAAAAGTGGTTCGGGAACCATAGATACAAGAGTAGATGAAGACTATGTAAAGAAATTATTAGGATACTTCAAACATAAAGGGAAATAAAAATATGAAAGCTAGAATTTTTTTATTTTTTTTATTGATTTCCTACTTGGCTTTCCCACAGAAGGTTGTTGTTAAATCTGATACCACTAACATTAGAATTGGTGAACAGTTTATCTATCAAATTAACATTAATGATACCGCTAATGTAATTTTACCTGAAAAGATTGAAAATTTAAAAAACTTAGAAGTTGTAACCGATATTGAGGTTGATACTCTTAAGAATGCTTTAATCAAAAAATATATAATGACTGGATTTGATAGTGGGGCATTTTATATTCCATCTCAACAGATATTTATTAAGAATAGAGCTTATATTACAGATTCTATTTTGATTAATGTAGCCACCATTGCCATAGATACAACCAAACAAAAATTATTTCCAATCAAGGCTATTCAAAGTGAACCATTGGTCTACGATGACTTTAAACCTTATATTATCTGGGTAATTCTAATTTTAATCCTGATTGCTGTTTTTGTCTATTATTTTGTTTACAGAAAAAAACCAATTGCTGATCAAGAAGAGCCTGTTGTTCAGATTCCTCCTTATGATGAGGCTATTGAGAAGCTTCAAAAGCTTGACAATAAATTGCTTTGGCAAAATAATCAGATCAAAAAATATTATAGTGAGCTCACCGAAATTATCAGAGATTTTATTGAAAAAGAACTAAAAATACCTGCATTAGAAATTACCACACAAGAACTAATTGAAGCACTTTCTAATTTAGATAAATCTGAGACTTTTCAAATTGACAAAGAAACTACAAGAAAATTAAATTCTCTTTTAAGTGAAGCTGATTTAGTGAAATTTGCAAAATCGACCCCACTTTCTCACGAAATTGAGGATGACAGAAAAGACGCAGAGAATATATTAAATGATTTAAAACCTGTAATAATAGAAGAAGCTGAGAATGATGAACTGGAATAACTTTGAATTTAATAACCCTGAGTTCTTGTGGCTGCTTGCGTTAATTCCGCTCATAGCTGCCTGGTTTTTTCTTGTGAGAAAAAAAGAAACAGCTACACTAACAGTTTCTAGTCTAAAAGGGTTTAAAACAACATCTAGTTTTTTGCCTAAATTAAAACCTTTGTTACCCATCATTAGATTAATAGCTCTTAGTCTTTTAATAATTGCATTAGCCAGGCCAAGAAATGTTGCCGTAAGCACAAAAGTTAAAGCTAACAGAGGAATCGATATTGTAATGGCCATTGATGTATCTGCTAGCATGCTTGCAAGAGATTTGAAGCCTAACAGGTTAGAAGCTCTAAAAGTAGTAGCTACAAATTTTGTAAATAGAAGACCTAATGACCGTATAGGAATAGTTGTGTATGCTGGTGAAAGTTTTACTCAAACCCCTATTACAAGTGATAAAAGCATCACTAGAAGAACAATTTCTGAAATTAAATGGGGTCAACTAGAAGGCGGTACAGCCATTGGAATGGGATTAGGCTCTGCAGTAAATAGGTTGAAAGAAAGTGAAGCCAAAAGTAAAGTTATTATTTTACTAACAGACGGGGTTAATAATTCGGGTTTTGTAGACCCGAAGACAGCTACTGAACTAGCAAAAGAATTAAATATAAAGGTTTATACTGTAGGAATTGGAACTAATGGTATGGCCGACTTTCCCTTTAGCAAAGATGCTAGAGGAAGATTACAGTTTCGAAAACAACAAGTAGAGATAGACGAAGAATTGTTGCAGTTTATAGCTAGTGAAACTCAAGGTCAATATTTTAGAGCTACAGATAATTCTGAGCTTCAAGAAATTTATGACGAAATTGATACACTAGAAAAAACAAAGATTGAAGAGTTTAAATATTACAACTATCAAGAAAAATATAGGTATTTATTATTTTTTGCTGGAGGATTATTGTTGTTAGAATTTATATTAAAAAACACCCTTTTTAGAAGTTTTATATAATGTTATACAGACTAGAAGAACCAATATACTTTTACCTATTTGCTATAATTCCAGTAATTATTGTGATCTTTCTTTTAGTGTCTTTTTGGAAAAAAAGAACTCAAAAGAAATTTGCGCCCTCAGGGTTATTATCAAAACTTGCACCTAATATTTCTTTTTTTAAATCCATTCTTAAACTTACATTTTTCTTGATAGGGATTTCATTCTTAATTCTGGCCTTGGTTAATCCTAAGATAGGGACTAAGCTAAAAACAGTAAAAAGAGAAGGTGTAGATGTAGTCTTTGCACTAGATGTATCTAAAAGTATGTTAGCAGAAGATATTGCGCCAAATAGACTTGAAAAATCAAAACAAATAATTTCTAAAATTATTGATAAGTTAGGGAGTGATCGAGTAGGTATTATCATTTATGCTGGAAATGCATATCCTCTTTTACCAATTACAACCGATCATGGTGCTGCTAAAATGTTTCTACAGAGTGCAAATCCAGATTTAGTGTCTAGCCAGGGAACAGCAATTAACGATGCGTTAGATTTAGCCAAAACATACTATAACAACGATGACCAGACAAATCGTTTTTTAATTATTATTTCTGATGGAGAAGATCATCAAGAAGAAACAAAACAAATCGCACAAAATATTTCTAATGATGGAATTAAAGTCTACACCATCGGAGTAGGGACTGAGAAAGGGGGGCCTATTCCTATGAAGATAAATGGTTCGTTAATAGGATATAAAAAATATAAAGGAGAAACTGTTTTAACAAAACGTAATCCAGTACTATTAAAGGGTGTTGCTGATGCAGCTAATGGAGTTTATATTGATGGTAATTTAACTGACAAACCTGTAAAAGCAATTGAAGATATTATTGGTAGTGCACAAAAAACAGCATTTGAAACCAAACAATTCTCTGACTATAAAGATCAATTTCAGTGGTTTTTAGGAATTGGTATATTGTTTTTATTAATTGATGTTTTTTTCTTAGACAAGAAAACCAAATGGCTAAAAAAAGTAGATTTATTCAACGAAAAATTAAATTAACTAGATGAAGAAATTTATATCAATATCTGTATTTATTTTAATGATGCTGTCTTCTTTGGTTATGTATTCCCAAAAAGATTCAATTTCACTTCAAAGAGAGGCTAGAAAGTTAGTTAGAGAAGGAAATAAACTCTACAATCAAAAGAAATATGCAGAGGCCACTATTTCTTACAAAAAAGCGCTAGAAAAAAATAGTGCCTACACAAAAGCTACCTATAACTTGGGGAATTCATTATTTCAAGAAAAGAATTTTAAAGAAGCCATGCCTCAATACAAAATTTTGACTGAGAACTCAGAAGATTCATTTGAAAAAGCTGAGGGTTACCATAATATTGGTAATGCAATGATGGAAGAAAAAAATTATCAAGGAGCAGTGGATGCATATAAAAATTCTCTTCGTAAAAACCCAAATGATGATGAAACTAGATATAATTTAGCTGTTGCTCAAAAGCTTCTTGAAAAAGAAAAAAATAAAGACAAAGACAAAAATAAAGACAAGAACAAAGACAAAAATAAAGACAAGAACAAAGACAAGAACAAAGACAAGAACAAAGACAAGGATAAAGACAAAAAAGAAGGAGACGATAAAGATAAAAAAGATCCAAAAAAAGAAAATGATAAAGACGGAGATCAGAAGAAAAAAAAGGATCAAAAAAATAATGAAAAGAAAAAACAAAAACCTCAACAAGGCAAGATGTCTCCAGAACAAATTAAACAATTGTTAGAAAGTCTAAAAAACGAAGAAAAGAAAACACAAAAAAAATTAAACTCAAAAAAAGCTAAAGGTTCAAAAATTAAACAAGAAAAAGATTGGTAAATTTTATATTTGTCAATCGTTAGAAAGTAACATGAAGAAGATTTATTACATTTTCACCTTATGCATTCTTTTGAGCACGTCTTTGTATGCTCAAACACCAGAGCTAGTTGCTTCAGTAAGCAAAAACAAACTAGGGCTCAACCAAAGAGTAAGAATTCAGTTTACGGTCAATAAACAAGGAGCAGATGATTTTACCCCTCCAAACTTTAAAAATTTTCAAATTGTAAGTGGCCCCAGTCAATCTATTAGCCAGTCATGGATTAATGGAAAGGAAAGTTTTTCTCAATCGTACACTTACATTATAAAACCTCTCAAAAAAGGAGAATTTTTAATCCCTGCTGCTAGTATAAAACTAAATGAAAAAAGAATAAAATCTAAACCTATTAAAGTTATTGTTTTAGACCCTGTTGAAATTCCAAAAGATCCTAATGACCCTAATTACATAGCTCAACAGAATATTC
>Ga0233444_10003457_pt1 | contig 15684 bp, 9 predicted proteins | sample SI_124_October20_6_FD_182792 | JGI IMG/M metagenome (GOLD analysis project Ga0233444, IMG submission 182792) | Seawater microbial communities from Saanich Inlet, British Columbia, Canada - SI_124_October2016_10_MG | ecosystem: Environmental > Aquatic > Marine > Inlet | place: Canada: British...
CGAATAAATTTGGAAAGGTGTTACAACGCTGCTTAATCTCTTCAACAGCAGTGCCATCTCCTATGACAGTAAAGATACAATGCAATCCTAAGTCATTCAATTGTGAAAGAATATTCATGAATTCTAAGATACCCCGATGCCTGTCTAATCTCCCATGATAGACAAATCGCCATGGTTCACCTTTCTTTTTACTGGATTTAGATTTGATTCCATCCGTGGAAACGCCAGCGGGGAGAATCTCGATATGTTTCGCTTTAATCTCAAGACGCTGTGAAACAAATTCAGCATGCTTAGGCGATACAACAAATCCCTTTGCAACAAGTGCTCTGTCTACCAATCTCCATGATTTTCTCCAAACTCTCCATTGCAATCGAGCAAAAACACCTTCATCAGCAGGAGGAGATCTATCGATGAGATACACTCGTAACCCTGCCTTCGAAAGAGCTTTAATCACTGTTGACCCAACTTGCCAATCAACCAATGCGGACTCAAAATCTGACGTAATCGAGGGCGACATTTTTTTGATTTGGTTCGAAAAACTTGAACCTTGAAACCCTTTGATTGAGGACTGTGGTACGGAAATATGAGACCATGGGAATTCATCATGGCTGCCGAATGGGTCAGGATTGACGATGGTCAAATCAAACCCATTCTGAACAAGTCCATTTGACAAGGCAATGGGAGTTGTAGCGCAGAAATCATCGAATTTACGATGAGTAATCCATACTAACCGCATCTTAACCCCGTTAACGCTTCGAACAATTGATGTTGAATATATCTGCTCAAATCCCCTATTTTTGGAGATTTTGCTTGTAGGCTTCCACAACCAATTCACGAATCCCATCACTGAAATTGACTGTTGGCGCCCAATCTGTAGCATCCTTCAAGCGGGTAATATCTGCCATAGAATGGCGAATATCCCCCATTCTATCGGAGCCAAATATAGGATTAATTGCAACATGTGAACGGTCAATTTTCGCCAACGAAGAGTTGATTTCATCGATCAAATCATTGACGGATTTCTTTGTCTGAGTTGCAACATTAAACACATGGTGCTTCTCTCCATACCAGGCGGGGCTTAGGAATTTCAAAATCACATTACATACGTCATTAACATGGACAAAATCCCTTGTTTGGAGCCCATCTCCATGAACCCTAGGGGCCTTACCTTGCACCATCACATCGACGAATTTTGGAATGACTGCAGCGTACGCTGAATCAGATCTCTGGCCAACACCATAAACGTTGAAGAACCGAAGTGCTACAGCCTCTAAGCCACTTTCGCGTGCCTTTGAAATTTGTTCTTCATTTTCCAATTTTGATTCAGCATATGGAGACAATAGCGTACCACTGTCTTTCTCAGTCAATGGGAGGTTCTCATTATCACCATATACTGCAGCACTGGATGCTAGAATGAATCGCTTAATTCCGAATTTAGAGCATTTGGAAAGAAGAGCATTGGTTCCCTCGATATTTATGCTAGCGGTTTCATCAGGATTTTCAACTGAAATAGGAACTGAAACCTGTGCTGCAAGATGAACTACAACATCAACATCTTTCATAACGGTCTCGAGTAAATCAGAGTCTTGAACATCGCCTATGAACACATCAATGTCCATATTACGCAGTTCAGAAGCAACTTCGGAGATACCAGTTGAAAGATCATCAAGAACTCGGATTTGATATCCTTTGTCCATAGCTCTCTTGGCAAATGTGCTGCCGATGAAACCAGCACCGCCAGTGACTAACAGGGTTTCCATAATTTCGATCAATCGACGGTGGATTACATATCCTTCGGCGAACAAGCGTAAAAAGTAATGAAATATGATCGCATTATTTCAAATCACATTCTGCAAAAGGTTGTTAATGTAGAGTAAATAGAACACAATATGCAAATATTCAGAAGATTGAATTCAATCCTCTGGAGGGCAAGAGTACGAAGATTATACAACCATTCTCGATTTAAGGAGGCTGAAAATTTAGCAAGAAAGAAGATTGATAATAATACTCAATCTGAGTTTGCTAGAGATATTATTGTGCGCAGCCTCTACAACATGAAGGATTGGGAAAGTGTTGAAACATTCTGTCTTGATTATCCGTCTCAAAGATATGAAAAATACTCTTCAAGGGCGAGATTAAAACGAATCAGCAACTCTAATTTTGTCGATTTAGAACCAGAAAGATTTTCGGAGAAGGTATGGGATAAAGAAGATCTATTGTCTAACTGGCATCAGGAAGGGAATAGGCTATGGTTGCGCCATGAAAATGGTTGGACGTTTTGGAACATGCCAGATGGCTTCAAACTTGAGGAAATGTCTTCATCTCTACTGCATCTCTCACTCGAGATACTTCTTTCCCCATGGAATCCCGAAGTTAAGAAATGGGTGGTAGAAACACGATCGGAGGGAAAAAATCTTGCATTGTCTTATTCAGGAGGAGTCGATTCAACTGCTGCGGCACTTTTACTGCCAGATGATACAATATTAGCATACCATCGTAGAAGTTTTGATTCCATGCTAACTCATGATTTGGCAACAAATGTGTTCGATTTTTGGCAAACAAAGTTAGACAGAGAGGTTCTTCAAATTGCTTCGAATCACGAACGTATTCGAACATACCATAACCTACAAGTTGGGTTTTCAACAGCAAATGCAGCGGCAGTTCATCTCATTCTTCTTGCTGATTATTTAGATTTGAAAGGCATTGCATTTGGGACTCCAATCGATAATACATGGTTGAAAAAGGGATCAAAATACCGCGATTTTTCTGAGTCACAGTATCTCAAATATTGGTCTTCTCAATTCGCAAAAGCTGGACTTAAATATATTCTTCCAATCAATCATATATCCGAAGCAGGGGCTCTCTTGATTTGTTCTCAAAGCGATCTCGGAAATATTGTCAACTCATGCTTACGAGGGGCAGGAACAAAATGGTGCGGAAAATGTTGGAAATGTTTCCACAAGAATGGTCCTCTCGGTAGAGAATTTGATCCCACATCAAAGGAGATAACCCAATTCCTCCATACAAAACCACTACGAACAGCACAGCATGTACTATGGGCTTTAAAAAAACAAAATCTTGAGGATATTGCCCCGCATTTGGCCCCTCACATCGACGGCGATTTTTTATGGTGGGAACAAGCATATCCAAAAGGTTTAGAACTCTTTGAACCAAATTTGAGAAGCCAGATCAAGGAAAATACAGAAAAATACCTGAGGTGGATGAAAGAACCTTATTCACTTGAGAAAGTAGATTTGAACGTATAGATAATTCAGAAATTCAAGTAAAATTTGCCCAAACATCAAGAAGCAAAGAGTTAACGGTGCATCATGGATGAAGGGGAGCCGGTGTCCCTCTCGCCACCAAACGAGGAACAAACCCCTGAGTCATATCAGAGAATGATGAGCCGATACAGCCGGAGCCAAAGAGAGATTCGTCGTCTAAGGAATAGCGTTTCTTTCCAACTCGGGCTTCACTTAACAAATGCAATTCGTTACCCGTGGCGTTTATTTCTTTTACCGATATCGTTCCCAATTTTTGCATTCAAACTCGGCCTGCAAAGATTAGGAAAATTATCAAGAAATGAGGAACTATCTGGAAAAGCATCAAGTTCCGAAGAACGAAACCATAGCATAGTGCTCTTTCCTACAAATGGAGTCGGTTTTGGTCATTTTACTCGTATGTACGCCGTTGCCCGCGCCTTGCGCAAAGCCGACCCGAGTCTTGAGATAGTCTTCTTCACGCCGATGCCGACTCTGCACGTGCTTTACAACGACCAATTCCCGACCTACCATCTAGCGGGCCGATACAAACACGCTGAAATGTCGGCAACGCAGTGGAACGGAATGGTGGAGGACATGCTCCACATGGTCTTCGACCAGCACCAGCCCAAGTGGTTCATGTTTGACGGCGCCTTTCCTTATCGAGGAATGCTCAACGCCATTGCTTCCCAGCGAGGTATGGAAAAATGGTGGATGCGGCGCGGATCAATGAAATCTAACACCTCGGTACCAGTTGACAGTTTCGACTTTTTCGATGGGTTCATCGTTCCCGGCGAAGCCTCGGGCGATGAGACCGAACGCGAACACGTCGTACCACCCATCCGCGTGATGGATTCCGATGAGGTGTGGGATCGAACTTACGCGCGTTCCCGATTAGCGGTTCCTAATGACGCCAGGGTGGTCTACGTTCAACTGGGCGCAGGACGTATCAACGACATCGAGGAGGTGCTCAAATGGGTGCTCGATGCGCTGTTCGCCCACGAGAACGTTCACGTGGTGCTCGGCGAATCCATGCTGGGCGAGCGTCTCGATGTTCACCACAAACGTCTACGAGTGATTCGAGACTACCCTAATTCCCTCTACATTAAGGGTTTTGATGCTGCGGTTCAGGCTGGCGGCTACAACACCTATCAAGAAATGCGCGCCTTTGGCGTGCCGACCCTGTTCATTCCCAACACCCAAACGGGCATGGACGACCAGGTGAAGCGATGCCAGCAGGCAGAAGAAGAAGGCTGGGGGTTAATTGTCATGAATCCAGAAGCCGCGACACTCGATAAAAAAATTGAAAAGCTACTCTTCCTTCCAAAGGTATCTGTTAACGATGTCCAAGTAAACGGGGCTGTTTCGGTCGTTGAATGTTTGCTTAAACATTGAGCATGGCCATCAATGCCCGCACGTTTTCTTGGTGTTTTTCCGATTTGACCAAACTGGTGAAATCTTGTTCAATCATTCGTTTTTGAGCAGCCGTTTGCATTTCTGGGAGGTAACTCCTTAATCGCTCGAGGACATGCAAACGATACTTTGGTGGAACGAGGTCAATCGCCGGGGGATAAAACGAGTCAAGATGGTCCAGGGAGTATGTAGATGCAACCAATCGATTGTACAGAACCTCGAGTTTTGGACCACGTTCAATTTTATTCAGTGCCCATCCTAACACATTTTCGTGGGAGATGAATTCGGAAGAGAGTTTGCTTAGGACTTCTTTTGATCGCAGGGTTGCTAGGAATTGATTGTCATTGAATTCCGTTTGATTGATGCCATGTTCAATCAATTGCTTCCTGAAACATTTCCAGCAGTTGTTGCATATTTTAGGCCAATCTCCGCGAATGCATGATCGGGCCATTCCCCTAAACGGCGAGCGATGGACGATTGTGCTTGTTCCGACTTCGCTCACACCAGCTACGGGTAAAAACAGGGGCAAACCAGCGGCTGAAAATAACGGCGCCCAAACCTTGTAATGAGATGATTCGATGTAATTTCGAGATTTTACGTGCCCGATTCGATATGCAGATTCCATCACTGTTCCAAATCCGACTGAATCAAATTGGAAATTAGACGCCAATGCAAGGACCGGAATGCTTGTTGCTAAATCGGTTGGAAATCCCACAGGATTTCGGATGAATTCAACATCGGTGCTTATTGCAATGTTTGGAATACCTTTCGATTCAAGAAACGCCAATGTGGCCTTTGCTGCGGATTTGTTGTAGAGCGTCTTCTTGGCTCGATGAGGCCGATCAAGGAAAACTGGAACGGTGTTATTTGGCATCAATGCCAGTGCCGCTGTTGAGTCCATGCCTCCTGAAAATGCTAAACCTGGTTTTCCGTTAGAACTTGAAGTGTATGGTTTTCCAGAGGTGGACGGAAATTCAGGCCGATACCGAGTAAAAATTTGGGTTGCCGCCTCGAACTGTTTGGAGACATGAAGAGGAATCGGTAGTTTTCCGATAGCAAAAGGATGTGCCGCCAGCAGCACAATTAGAGCGAGATGATCATTATGAACCGTTCGAAGATCAATCGTACCATTAGAGGCAATAGAAAAATCAAGTTTTTCAGCCATTTTCTCCCCGTAGGCCGAATCTCTTTCTTCCTTCGAAGCAGAGAGTGACACAACAATTCTGGACTGTTCAAGTTCAATACGTATCTCCATACCTACTCCAAGGCGGCTTCGGATTTAGTCTATACGAGTCATTTCGCTTTGTTTTTGGCGATGAAATCAAATGCTGGTTAGCATAGCGCGAATTATGAGTAAGGACATCCACGTTGTCGTAGGAGCCCGACCCAACCAAATGAAAGCGGCTCCGCTTCTCCGGGTTCTTCGTTCATCTGCCGAATTTTCACCCTACCTTGTTGATACCGGCCAACATTACGACCACGAGATGTCGGGGATTTTTTTTGAACAGTTCGGCATGGGCACCCCCGATATCTCATTGAATGTAGGAAGCGCCAGTCACGGCAAGCAAACAGCCCATATTCTGGAAAGGTATGAAGCCGTATTGCTTGAACGGGAGCCGGATTGCGTCATCGTGATTGGCGATGTTAACAGCACTGTGGCGTGTTCCCTTGCGGCCACAAAACTCGGTATTCCAACGGTGCACCTAGAGGCAGGATTACGAAGCAATGATCGAGGGATGCCCGAAGAATTGAATCGAATTGTTACGGACCATCTGTGTGACTTGTTGTGGACACCATCTCCAGATGGAGATGAAAATTTGTCTCGAGAAGGCATTGATGCTGAAAAAATCGTTCGAGTTGGCAACATCATGATTGACACGCTTGTCCAAATGGAGCCGCTGTTCCGAGCACGTAACATGAAAGATGAGTTGGATATCAACCAATCACATCTCGTTGTAACATTGCACCGGCCATCAAACGTCGATGATGAAACGATTCTTTCCCTAATCCTTACTCAACTTAACAGCCTCGCGGATACATACACTCTGATTTGGCCGATACACCCTCGCACGGAGGCTCGAATTGAAGATTTCAATCTTGAATCCTACATTGAGCATGAGAACATTCGTTGCGTCCCCCCTCTCGGGTACGTCGAGTTCATGAGTTTGGTGGCATCCTCAAACGGTGTCATCACAGATAGCGGCGGCATTCAAGAAGAGACGACCTATCTTGGCCTCCCCTGCTTAACCGTACGGCCCAATACGGAACGACCAATCACCATAAGCGAAGGGACAAACCAGTTGATCACGCCTGAAGACATTGGTGAGAAGTCTGTGTTGTTCGCCTCACAATCCATCACTCGTCCACCCATCGAGATGTGGGATGGACAAACTGCGGTTCGGTGTGTCGAATCTCTAAAAAAACTGTTGTGAGGTCACAAGATGCTCAAACGGTATCGTAAAAACCGACGAATTCGTCGGCTGAAGAAACTAGACGATCCAATCATCCGGATAGCGTTGCAATGTCTGGACCGGCCAACGGATATGAAAGAGGAATTTTCGTTGCGTCAAACCCTTGATTTGGATACAATGCAATTGCACGCCGAAACCGCTCGAGCGGTCGGCGCAATTGATGAAGTTGTGAGCAGAGACGTCAGATTGGCAACGCTGCGTGCGTATTGTACCGTAGACGCAGCGTACGTTTTTCAATGCCTAGCAGCCATGCCTGAGCTGTTGAACGATCAACGAGCAACGCGCTCGCTTCATACCTATTTCAACCGCATCGGGCAGCCAGAATTCGGCGAAGCGCTTCTTGGTGCCCCTGATTTTTCGTTGAAAAAACGCCCCAAGCGACGCAAGATTTTCGACTTTATTACCCCCCAATCAAATTCTGTCCCTCAGCAGAAAACCCAAAGCATCGTTGATGATCAATCGCTTGATTTTGATTTGAAAACGGTTGACCTTGACCGTATCGGCCCCCGTTTAACCAGATATCTCGCAGGCCACCATCTGTCAACCTTCATCAACGATGTCACCGGCCTTCTCACCTCAAAAAAGATGGATATTCGTAGAAAAAGGGAGATTGTTTTCCAATCAGGAACCCTTCTCCTTGAGTGTAGCCTTGAGCATGCTCTTCGTTTTGGCTCCTCTGTCGCTGACCTAGCTTCCGATGCTCGTCTTCAACGCCGTCTGGCAATTGAACTTGAACGAACGCATCGTTCAAAAAAAGCCATCTCCCTCCTTTCGTCCTCTTCTGATCAGACCAGTCAACGTCTACGAAATTCTATTCAAGAACGATTGAACTGGCGTTTGCACGGTTACAATCTGGATGTACTCAAACCGGTTGAGAACTATGAGCCCGTTCACGGAAGGGTCCTCTATCACATTCATGCCAGCATGGATTACACCACGGCAGGGTACTGTACGCGCACCCACCATATCTGCAAATCTTTACTTGATCAAGGCGTTGATTTGCACGTCCGCACTCGGTGGGGCTATCCCTGCGATCGAAAGGAGGTTGAACTCAGACCCGAAGACATCGTGAACACGGTGTTGGATGGAGTTACCTATCTCCACGACCCTGCAGAAGAAGCATTCGGCACGTACGCCATGGAAGATTATGCCGTGAGATCTGCATATTCCTTGCTTCGTACAGCGATGGAAATACGTCCACAAACCATTCACGCCGCCTCCAACCATTCGGTGGGCTTCCCTGCGGCGATGGTGGCTCGTGCCCTTAACATCCCCTTCATCTACGAAATGCGTGGATTGTGGGCATTAAGTAGAGCGGCAAAAGATGAGGATTACCGACGAAGCGATCGGTTTCAATTGGAGATGGCACTTGAACGGCATGTCGCAAACGCCGCAGACCATGTCATTGCTATCACAGATGGTTTGCGTGCGCAATTGATCGAGTGGGGCATCCCTGAAGAAAAAATCAGCCTCGCTCCAAACTGTGTGGATGCTGAGCAATTCACGGTTCAGCCAAGAAATGAATTGCTTGAACGTTCGTTGATGCTGAACGGAAAGGTGGTTGTTGGTTATGTTGGCTCTCTCCTGCATTATGAAGGATTGAATTTTTTGTTGGAGGCGGTGGCTCTGCTTCCTCAATTGCTTCGAAACAACTTGGCGGTTCTCATTGTTGGCGATGGTGCGATGCGCTCATCGCTAGAAAATCAGGCTCAAGATTTGGGTCTCTCGCACATGGTCAAATTTACAGGCAAGGTGCCGATGGATGAAGTCAACAATTATTATTCGCTCATTGACATCGCACCATTCCCTCGAATCTCGGCAGAAGTATGCGAAATGATTTCTCCACTCAAACCCCTCGAGGCGATGGCCATGGGTTCTGTGGTGTTGGCCAGCAACGTGCGTGCCATCGCTGAACACGTGATTGCCAACAAAAACGGGTTGTTGTTTGAGAAAGAAAACGCTCAAGATCTGTCTGAAAAGTTGAGGATGTTGATAGAAAATCTCTCTCTTCTTCGGGAATTGTCCGAGGCCGGCCGTTCATGGGTGGAGGAGCGGCGTTCTTGGTCCAGCGTGACCTCGGTTATCGCCAGCGTTTACGCTCACAGCCACACGTCCAATGCGTTGCTTGAATGGGAATTGGATGTATTGCCCTCCACCATCAACAACGGGCGTTTGACCGGTATGCCCATGAAATTGAACCAGTTGAAGGTGTTAGCACCCACCGACGACCTGCCATGGTTAGCCTCTCCTGCATCCCCTGACGACGGGTGGCAATTAACCTCCGATTCCATTGATTTGACACCGAAATTATCGGTCCAACTCGATGAACTTCACTTTAGTCCATGGTCGTCTACGGTACCCGTCTATGCCGATCTTACCCTGTGTAAAGACCACGAATGCCTTGATGACTTGCTCGTGCCCAAGCAACACGATTATTCTCGAGCGAGATCAACCGTCTTTCTTTGTGACGCTTTGACGACCGAATCAGAAGTACATCATGCCGTAGGGCACGGATCAATTCTGTTGGCGGAACGAACAGCATATCTTCAAGGCTATGTTGGCATTTTGGCTGGAAGCGAGCATTTCAACAGCATCGTAGAAACCGTCCTTCGTCAAGAAGAAACTCACGACCATCAACGTAAGGAGAATTGGCGCCGTCGAATCTTGAAATTGCATCCATGGGTTCGGCTTGTTGAATCTGCATACGATCGTTCTCACCTCCGAAAGGTCGATCCCATGCGATACGAATTGTATGTCTCAGAGGACGATGGTATTGAAACCAGCAAATTCGTCAGTCAAGTCCTGTGTCAACGAGTCAAACCGGCATGGGTCACGCTTCACCCGATCATTGAACAAACCGATGAGTGGTTACTTGCCATCAACGCCTTGTTGGTGAACGGCATCATCGTGCATCGCAGTAAGGCGCCTTCGACGAGTCGCACTATCGCATACACTTCAAGCATGAACGAACACACCGGTCTCGACCATTGCCTCAACACGTTGGTCACCGAAGGGGTTAGCGAACTCAATGAACTGAGCGAGGGCGACCGTCTCTCCGTTCTCCCCGTCAACCAGCGCGTGTTGATTGTGGGCCATGACTTGAAGTTCATCACGCCCATTGCTAACACGTGGCGCTCGTGGGGTATTGCCGTGACCTTGCTCAAGTCAAAATCACATTCCGGAGCCTTGGACATTGACGACCAAGAACTCATGCATCTCATGAGTACACACGATGTCTTGTTCTGCGAGTGGGCTCTGGGCAACGCTGCGAAAATTTCCAAACTTAGAGGGCAACGACCAATGTTTGTGAGGTACCATGCTCAAGAATTACGAACGGATTACATCCTGGACATTCAATTCAATCACTCCGACAAGATTTCGTTCGTTTCCAATCATATGAATCGCTACGAAACACGATTGACCTCTGAAGTCCAACGAATCATGATTCCGAACGGTATCGAATCGTTGAGGCTCAATGTTGAACGAACAAATCCATCAGGTATTGGAATCATGGGAATAACTCCTCAATCAAAAGGACTCCATCGAGCCCTTGCCATGCTTGAGGGACTCTCAAAAACATCGTCCAAGGCCAAGTTGAACATCAAGGGTAAATTGCCCAAAGAATACCCGTGGATGAAGCGAAGGGTCGACCAAAACAGTTGGTATGCAAACCTCTTCAGTGAACACCCTTCCCTCTTTGAAACGAACAAAATTATCCACGAAGGGTTCACGGCGGACGTCTCGCATTTCGTTGCGACTTCGAGAAGTGTCCTCTCGGTTTCAGATCATGAATCGTTTCACATCGGCCCTCTAGAAGGTGCTGTTGGTCGTACCCTTGTTCACATGTTGCCCTGGGAGGGTGCCCATGAAATTCATCGGCCAAATTGGATTTTTGATAGCGCTGAAGAAATGGCACAGGACTTCCTGTTGCTTGAATCAAAGGGTGTTGACTACGAATTGGGCTGCGAAAACCGGCAATTTGTCATGGAACGCTACGATCATCGCTACATCGCCATGGCGTTGTTCCTCCAGGCAAAACGGCCCCAAGATCTAGCACGAAGCACCGTTCCACCGCAGATCACAAACATGAAAGCATCTTCCAATTTACATCCGCGAACAGTTTTACCTGCACCTTTGATGAAAGTTCGGTCACTGGTTCAGGAAGATAACGATTTGCCTTTGATGGCAGAGAATTTGATCCGTATCCAAGAGTTATGTCATAACCAACATGTTCTCCTCGCCCATCATGTGGATCTCAACTTGATTGATGGGTCCGCAATATGGTTTGCCTCAATGGCCGAGATGTTGGCTGCAACCGGTGTCCACGTGGTCTGCAGCATCGCCAGTGAAGCCGAATCCTCACCCATCATCCAACCTCTATTGCTGCTTGACAACGTCACCATCATCACGCCAACAAAGATGGGCTTCCGAGACTTTGGACGCAAACTCCCTCATGACGATTATATCAACATGGTGAACAGTCTTGCGACCTATCTACCTGGCCAGACCAAGGTCTTTAGCCGAGGGTTTGACCTTGTCCAGGATTTATCGCAACTTGATGGTATTGAGGTGTGGGCGTACTTGACCGATTATTACGGCCATGATGATGACGGGTCGGCGAACGTCAAGGAAACGACCGCACAACTTGTTCAAGCAATATGTGAACGAGGCGGGAAAATCCTCTGCCAAACCTCGCTCATTCAGAAGGAGTTAGCCCACCTCTCCGGCATGCCTGAACATCAATTTGTGGAACTACCACCGATGATTCCAGACGAGGCTCCTGAAACTTTGAACGATGGTGTTCACGATGACAAAGTGGACATCGTCTATGCTGGAAAAATGGCACCCTTGTGGGGGGTTGAACCTCTGCTTGACGTTGCCTCTTCAGAGCTTACCGTCAAGGTCATCGGCGATAAGATTCACAACGGTCCAGCCGACGATGCAACCTTCCGTCGTCGCATGATCTCAAAATTGGAGACCAACGAGCACGTTGACTGGATTCACCGTCTGCCCCGCGAAGAAGTGCTCAAGCATGTGGCCTTGGCCGATCTTGCATGGTGTGCCCGAGATGCGTATTTCGAGAGCCAAACCCGAGAACTGTCCACGAAAGTATTGGAATGCCTCCTCGTGGGAACACCTCCTGTTCTGACTCGCTCCGTGCTACACGAGGAATTGTTGGGCTCGGACTGGCCGTTCTTTGTCGATGGACCTGATGATGATTCATGGACCGTCGACCTCCGAGTGAAACTTGAAACGGTACATGAGAGGATATCAAAACTCAAACCTCGACTTGAAAAGCACAACATTCTGAAGGTATCTCAAACCTTTCGAAGTACTTTGGGGGTGCAGGAATGAATGGACGAATTGATGTGAGCGACTGGGGTTCAGTCGTCAATTCAGGAAGTCCAGAGGAGTTGCTTCAAACCAAACTTGAGGACGGGGTTTACGAGGTTCTCTTCAAATCCAACGTATTGTACATGAAAATCAACAACACTCGATTTCTAAATTCTCGACAGAGTCTTCTTGTTTGTTTGAATGCGGCCATCAGCAGTAGAAGCAACAAGACTCCTCCGTATTTTTCAGGAGAGGGCATTGCAGCCTCGTTGCAATCGTGCCTCATCTCCATCTCCGACCCTTCAACTCACATTGACGGGGTGGACTTAGGGTGGTACATTGGAAATGAAGATTGGTTTTCGTTGCAGGCAGATTTGTCTGGACTGCTTGACCAGTTATCGGCCCATTTTTCTAAGAGGTTGGTATTTTTTGGTGGTTCAGGCGGAGGTTTTGCCTCATATGCCATCAGTCTCGGGCTGACTGTGCCTTCAACGATCATCGGCATGAATCCGCAACTTGACATCACCTTGTATCCTACGGCCAATGTTTTTGCAACGAAGGCGTTTCCATCGATGAAGATTTCAGATAAGGAAAATTTCATGGAAAAACGTGATGAATGGATAAATTTCTTTGAATCACAAGGGCTCGTGACAAAGGTAACGAAAGACTTGCTGAATCCTCTTTGCGATTACATTTTGCTGCAAAACTGGAACGACACGCACCATCTTCGTCTTCATACACCTGTCCTCATGCCCAACATTGCGGAGTTATCCCTCTCAGATTGGTTTGGCCACACTGATGATTTCGGTTACGTTATTGGCCCTTGGGGGGACAAACATTCTGTGGTGTGGAAAGAACACATCTTGTTGTCTTTGTCGATGGCTTTGGATGGGCAATCATCCCGAGAAATCATTCATGCTCTGTCGGAGGAGTTTTTCCCTCGGTCTGTAAACAAATCTCAAGTTGAATCACAGTTGTCTTTCCCTCCGACACATGTCATCGAATCCAACAAACCCCCCCTTAATTTGGTCCGTTTCGATCGAGATTTTTTTGAAAAACACAATATGGAATTTGAAATATTCGATATCTCCTTCTTGCGTCAATATCTCCTTTCGGGGCAAACAAATCTGGACGTCTATGCTGTTCTTTGGACCTTACAGTGCTGGTATTCTATGGTTAAACCATACCTTAAATCGGAGAAAAATAGTTGGGAGAAGGTCGATGTTGAATCGTTTGCGGAAATTCTTGTTTCACTTAGCAATGAATTCAAACAACGTAAGGCAATGAATCATCATCGGGAATTTCTGAGTGAGATTGTGTCGTATTTCATTGAGGATACGAAACAGAATGGTGGTTCAATTGATACCACTTCGTGGAGTGAAATCAACAAATTTCATTCTATCTTAAGCAATTCAGAATAAGCCTCGAGCGTATCCTGAGGTGGACCAATGGAAACTATGCTCCCGTTTTCAACCAATGCGATTCTCGTACAAATTGAACTCAAGAGGCCCATTGAGTGCGACACGATGACCACCGCGCCCGAATCTTGAATTAATTGTTTGACACGATCCTCGCTCTTTTTTCTGAACGAAGCATCTCCAACACCAAGAACCTCATCGATCAGCAATAAATCAGGCCGAAAAGCCGTCGCTACCGAAATACCCAGCCGAGATTTCATCCCGGATGAATACGTCCGAATGGGTCGGTCAAAATGATGTTTGAGCTCAGCGAAGTCTTGAATCTCTCCAATTAGCTCGTCGATTTGCTGTTGGGTGCGCCCCATCAAAGCACCGTACAAGTACGCATTTTCTCTTCCTGTCAGTTCCTTGTGAAAACCAACCCCCACGCCTGCCAAAAGTGAGACAGACCCGAGTGAAGCGATTGTCCCCGTATCAGGAGGGAAAACGCCCGCCATGACTTTCAACAACGTACTCTTACCAGAGCCATTTCTTCCGATGACTCCTAGCACTTCTCCTTGTTTAATTTCCAATGAGATAGTCCGTATGCCAGAACGCTGGATATTTTCTTTCCTGTACTGCCGAGGCACTGGATATTCCAATGTAACAGCATCAAGTTTCATAACTGTACTCATACGTTAACCACCGCCTTGTGAGCATTCCGTTCAAATACGATTGCTCCGAAAATGTAGGCGAAAAAGGCAATAGAGAAACACATCAAATAACCAAACATCGGTATGCCTGAAGAATCCCCAAGTATGGCGTCCCTCATCCCAGTGATTGGCACAACAGTTGGATTGAGGTGAGCAACAATTCCGTGCCAACCATCCCCAAATCGTGAACTGAACATGTCATAGGTCCACATTACAGGAGAGAGGAAAAACCCTGCGCGAATTAGAAAATTAATAAGATTCAGCACATCTGGAACTTTACAAGCTATAGGGGCTAATAGCAATCCAATTCCCCACCCCATAAACGATAGAAGCATTAGCCAAATTGGTAATAAAAGTAGATTAAAGGTCAAAGGCAAATCATGCACAAAGTAAAATGGGATTAGACAGGTCAAGGAAATTAGAGCCAAGACTGCATTTGTCAAAGTGCCACTTGTTGCAAACACGGTTTTTGGCACTCTTGCAAATTGAAACAAATTGATTGAACTTTTTAGGGAGGAAGTTGAAGTTGTTAAAGAACGAGAAAACAAAGACCAACCTATGATTCCAACCAACAATTTGACTGGGTAAAGAGGGTCTGTTGACCCAACTAAAATTGTAAAAATAAATGTGTATACGGCTGCCAAGAGAAGTGGCTCAAGTACAGCCCATGTGTATCCTAAATATGCTCTTCTGTATCTTGCGTTGAGATCACGCTTTACAAGAAGTCTCAGTAAATTTCGTGAGCGAAATAAGTCTGACATCACAATAAACGGCAGCCTATGGGCGGAACGTTTAGTCCAGAGAGGAGTTAATCCCCTTTCTACGCTTTCCATAACCAACGGTTCATTCAATAACTGATAAATGCGGCGACGGATAAAGCGTATTTACCCACATTTTTGATAAGTGCTCTATTTTCGACCACTATCTTCAAATCAAGTAAGTCTAGCCTTGAGACATGGAGAGTGTAGGGGTTATTGGCCTAGGGTATGTAGGCCTCCCAACAGCCATTGGTTTTCATGACGCAGGATTCGAGGTCTGGGGCGTTGATGTATCCCAGCGTTCCGTTGAGATGATTTTACGCGGAGAAAATCCGACA
>Ga0233444_10003458_pt1 | contig 15682 bp, 16 predicted proteins | sample SI_124_October20_6_FD_182792 | JGI IMG/M metagenome (GOLD analysis project Ga0233444, IMG submission 182792) | Seawater microbial communities from Saanich Inlet, British Columbia, Canada - SI_124_October2016_10_MG | ecosystem: Environmental > Aquatic > Marine > Inlet | place: Canada: British...
TGGTGACGCTGTTGCTGATGAAAGATTATCTATCTTAGGTAATGGCAACATTGGTATCGGAACAGATTCTCCATCAGCTTTACTTCACCTTAAATCTACGGCTAATTCAACAGGCCCTAGTCTTATATTTGAAAATACCAATAATGCTCAGAGTATGAACATTGACTATTGGAATAACGCAGGTGCAGTACAAAGTAGAATAGCATACGATGAAGGTCCTGCCTCATGGAACTTTATTCCAAATGTTTCTACTGCTGCTAGTGCTTTACATATTGCATATAACGGCAACGTTGGTATTGGAACAACTTCAGATACCAGCAAATTAGAACTTTACAATAGCACCGTTGCTGGAAATACTCAGTTACATATACATAACGACAAACACGGCGATGCAGCTGTGCTTAGACTTGAAGGTAAAAGAACTTCGCTTAATGACACAGCTCAATTATTATTTGCAAACAATGGAAGCCTTGTTGCAAAAATAGATGTTTTATCTGCAGGTGACGACGGTAATATAAGATTCCATACTAGTGCTTCTGGCACAGGTAGTAGTATAGTTGCAGTGGCTTCTATAGACGCAGCTGGAAGTATGACAGCTAGGTCTTTTATACCCACTACAGGCTACAATATTGAGTATTTAATTGTTGGTGGTGGAGGAGGTGGCGGTAGTACAGTATATGATGACTGTGGTGGCGGTGGTGCTGGTGGATATAGATCGAGTATAGCAGGAAACCCTTCAGCTAATTATGCCCCACCTGAGCCACCTCTTCTTGTAGTTGTAGGTAAAACTTATGCTGTTACAGTAGGTGCAGGGGGCAATCAGCTCGGTGGCGGAAATACTTCTGGATTTGGTCTTATTCAAGCTGAAGGCGGAGGTCGTGCAGGTAACCACCGTAGTAGAGGCCATCCTGGCGGATCAGGTGGCGGTGGTAGTGGTTTTTATGCCTCAAACGATATTGTAGAGGGCGGTGTAGGTTACTATGGTCAAGGAAATAACGGCGGTACAGTGACAAACTATTCAGCCGCAGGTGGTGGTGGTGGAGCAGGTGCGCCAGGCCAAGGGGGCTCGGGTAGTAGTAAAGCTGGAGGAGACGGAGTATGGTCGGTAGTAGAATCTGGTGTCAACATGCACCTTGGAGCCCAATTGGCGAATAGGGTTTATAGAGCAGGTGGTGGCGGAGGATATGCTGGTGGCGCAGGTGGTCTCGGTGGCGGTGGAAGAGGCTGGACTACAGGAACGGCTGCAACAGCTGGAGCAGTCAATACTGGTGGCGGGGGTGGTGGTAATAAAGAAAATGATTCTGCCTCAGCTACAGTCGGAGGAGGTTCGGGTATTGTTATATTAAAAGTGCCTACATCAAATTATACAGGAACTACAACAGGATCTCCAACAGTAACCACAATCGGAAACTATAAGATTCTTAAATTTACGAGTAGCGGCTCGTATACAGCATAAAGGATATATATGGCACATTACGCTAAAATTGATGAAAACAATATTGTAGTACAGGTTATTGTTGCAGAGGAGTCTGTAATTAATTCATTTGATAATCCAGATGAGTGGATACAAACGTCTTATAATACTCATAGAGGTGTTCATTCAGCTGGAGAGACTCCTTTGAGGAAAAACTTTGCAGGAATAGGGTATACTTATGATACCGAAAGAGATGCATTTTATTCTCCTAAGCCTTTTAATTCATGGACACTAGATGAAAGTTCATGTACATGGGAACCACCTATAGAAAGACCTAATGATGACAAGATATACTCTTGGAACGAAACAGATCAAACCTGGGATGAGGTTGAGGCATAAAAAACACACCTAGTTAACTAGGTTATTAAAAGGTATAAATAGTAATATGGCTAAACCAAATAGTAGATCAACATTAATTCAATATTGCAAAAGAGCTTTAGGCCATCCTGTGATAGAAATTAATGTGGATGACGATCAGGTTAGCGATAGAGTAGATGAAGCTTTACAGTTTTATCAAGAATATCACGCTGACGCATTAGAAAAAGTATATTTAAAGCACTTAGTTACTAACGCAGATAGAACTAATGGGTATATAACTGTACCTGATTTAGTGACAAATGTAGTAAGACTGATGCCTTTAACAGAGTCTAGTATGTCTGTTGGTATGTTTGATGTTAAATATCAAGTCATGCTAAATGATATTCACTCGCTTGGTGGTATGGGCCAGGTTCATGATTTTGCTATGAAGATGCAACATTTATCTTTATTAGACATGATATTACAAAGCGATGAAAAACACATTGACTTTAATAGACATAAAAACCAATTGCGTATTAATATGGATTGGAAAAAAGAAACGCTGATACCAGATGATGTAACTATTGCAGTTACTGTTGCTGGTGGAAAGTTCTTATTTGATGGTCAAACAACTCCAAATAAAACATTATCAATTGGAGCAAAAGTAACTTTTGATCAATCTGATGCTTCTAATAATGGTCACCCACTTAGACTAAGTGAAACTGTTAATGGAACACATGCAAGTGGAACTGAATATACTACTGGAGTAACTACAAGTGGAACACCTGGTAGTGCTGGATCTTATACTCAATTAACAGTAACAGATACAACTCCTTCTCTATATTACTATTGTTCGAATCATCCTAGTATGGGTGATACAGGTTTACTTACTACAGAATTAACTCCAGGTAAATTTACATATATAGTGTTAGAATGTTATAGAATAGTAGATCCAGATACTTATACTGATGTATACAATGATTACTATTTAAAAAAATATACTACAGCTTTAATTAAACATCAATGGGGTTTAAACCTATTAAAGTTTGAAGGTATGCAAATGCCTGGTGGTGTAACCTTTAACGGTAGACAAATATTTGACGATGCAAGAGAAGAAATCGATAAGCTTACCGAAGAAGCTAGGCTTAATTGGGAAGAACCTATCGATTTTTACACAGGATAGATCATGCCTAGAAACGTGTATTTTTCCCAGGCCGTAAGATCCGAACAAAATCTTTACGAAGATTTAATAATCGAATCACTTAAAATCTTTGGCCAAGATATCTATTATTTACCAAGAGATCTAGTAAATAGAGATTCTATTCTAGGTGAAGATACTAGTTCACAATTCGATGATGCCTATATGATTGAAGGGTACATTGAAGGGACCGAAGGTTTTGAAGGGCAAGGAGATCTTTATTCTAAATTTGGTTTAGAAGTAAGAGATGAAGTTAACTTTGTGATTTCTCGTAAAGTTTGGGATAGATATGTTGGATTTCAAGATGAAGTTAACGATGTTCCTAGACCAAGAGAAGGCGATTTAATATTCCTTCCATTATCTAATAAATTCTTCGAAGTCATGTTCGTAGAGCATGAACAGCCTTTTTATCAGTTATCTAATCTTCCAGTGTATAGATTACAATGTGCTCTATATGAATATAATGAAGAAGATTTCGATACTGGAATTGCACAAATTGATGCTATTGAAGAAACAGATACTTATCAAGTTACAATAGACTATTCAACTACTAATAATAACCATTTACAGAAAAACGAAAAAGTTACTCAAGATCTTACTTTTAACAATGAATCTCCACCCGTTGCTTTAACTAGTGTGTTTGGAGAAGTACAGAAACTTGAAAAGCTATCTGCTAGTGCTGGTAGAATTCAAGTATCTCAGATTGGTGTATCTGGAATTGATGAAGCAAGAGATTTTATAGTGTCTTCTACACTTACGTTGACTGGAGAAGAGTCTTTACAAACAGTAGCTATCACTAAAGTATACGATATAGGCGATAATAGCGCACTAGTAGATCCTACGAGTTCTAATTCTGAAAATGTTGCTTTTGAAGTAACTGCAGATGGATTCTTAGACTTTACTGAAAGCAACCCATTTGGAGATCCATCGGATAATTACTAATGTTTGGAAGTCACTTTTATCACGCAACAATTCGTAAATCAGTAGCAGTCTTTGGTACTCTTTTTAATAATATTTCTGTTATAAGAAAAGATGGCAGTGGTGGTATACTTAACCAAGTTAAAGTTCCATTAGCTTATGGACCTAAGCAAAAATTTCTAGCTCGTTTATCTGAAGATTTAGGCCAATCTTCTATGGCACTTAAATTACCAAGAATGGCTTTTGAAATTACTAGTATTGATATTGATTTAAATCAAAAACAGAATAAAAGAAATAAGATTACAAATACCGGTACAAATAGTTTAACAAGAGATAAAATAGATTTCCAAGTTCCATATAATATTGGTATGGAATTAACTATTATGGCTAATAATCAAGATGATGGCTTGCAAGTCATGGAACAAATATTACCATACTTTCAACCCGATTATACAGTATCAATAAAGCCTATTGATGGTTGGACAGACTTTAAACAGGATGTTCCAGTAGTATTAACTTCGGTAGCTATTAATGATGATTACGAAGCAGATTTTCAAACTCGTAGAGTATTAACATACACTCTAGGGTTTACAATGAAGATGACTTTTTATAGTTCTAAGGGCACACAAAAAGTTATTAAAGAAATCGATATTGATTATTCTGATTTTGATAATAGAACTGTTATTTTAGCTGATCAAAATATTCAAGTTAATCCATTGACTGCCATAGAATCAGACACATTAGTAACAGGTACTCCTGGAGCTAATCAATATAAAATTGTTACAACTATTGACTTTATTAACCAACCACAAGTTGTTACATTACAGATGGCACCAGGAAGTGGCACATTTAGTGTTGGTGAAATTATTATTGGTACGTCTTCTGGATCAAGAGCTAAAGTTGGATCCTTTACTGATATAGTAGAAAATAATATATTAATAAGAAAAGATATGGGTGTTATAGATGCTGATGGTTATTTCCAACCAAGTGAAACTATAACTGGTGAAACCTCGAATGCAAGCGGAACTCTTACAACATGGAATTTATAAATGGACAAGAAAGAAAAAATTGCTGAGAGATTAGCTAAAAACTTGCCTTCTAAAACGAAGAAAGCAGAACTAGCTAAAATTCCAGTTGAAATGAAAGACATTAAAGATGATTATGAGTTTTCGCGTGAAACGTATAAAAGCTTAATTACTACAGGTGCTCGATCGATGGATGCTATGGCTGAGCTTGCAAGAGAATCAGAACACCCAAGAGCATTTGAAGTTTTATCTAATCATATTAGAAATATGAGTGAAGTAACAGATAAATTAATGAAGCTTCAAAAGTCTAAAAAAGATTTGACCAAAGATGAAAAAACTAGACAAGTGACAAATAACAATGTTTTTGTTGGTAGTACTACCGATCTACAAAGAATGTTATTAAATAAGGATGATGTAATAGATGTCGAGCCAGATAAAGAATAGCGAACTTGGCTATTTAGGTAACCCATCTGTTAAGCGAGACGGCGTTGAATCTGAATTTTCCAAGAAAGAAGTATTAGAATACAAAAAATGTATGGAAAGTCCTACATATTTTGCTCGTACTTATGTGAAAGTTATTTCGCTTGATGAAGGTTTAGTACCATTTGATTTATATCCATATCAAGAAAAAATGTTTCATCACTTTACTAATAATAGATTTAGTATTGTTTTAGCATGTCGTCAGTCAGGTAAAAGTATATCATCAGTAGTATATCTATTGTGGTATGCTATATTTCACCCAGAAAAAAATATTGCGATATTAGCAAACAAAGGTGCTACTGCAAGAGAAATGTTAGCTCGTATAACATTAGCATTAGAAAATCTTCCATTTTTTTTACAACCAGGATGTAAAGCTTTAAACAAAGGTTCAATTGAATTTAGTAATAATTCTAAAATAATAGCAGCTGCAACAAGTGGTAACTCTATTCGTGGATTGTCTATTAATCTTTTAATGCTAGATGAGTTTGCTTTTGTAGAAAACGATGCTCAATTCTATACATCTACATATCCAGTAGTATCTTCTGGTAAAGATACTCAAATTATTATAACATCTACTGCTAATGGAGTAGGTAATGTATACCATAAACTATGGGAAGGTGCAGTTACCGAAACTAATGAATATAAATCGTTTAGAGTAGATTGGTGGGATGTTCCTGGCAGAGATGCTGCATGGAAAGAAACTACAGTAGCTAATACTTCTGAACTACAATTTGAACAAGAGTTTGGTAACACATTCCATGGACGAGGTAATACTCTTATTGCTGCTAATCATTTATTAGCTCAAAAGGCAATGGATCCTATTTACTTTATGGAAAATGTTTCAATCTATAAAGAACCAATTGATGGACATAGTTATGTCATGACAGTTGATGTTGCAAAAGGTAGAGGTCAAGATTATAGTACTTTTACTATTATAGATATTACCAATGAAGAGTTTATTCAAGTAGGGACATTTAGAGATAATAATATATCTCCTATGCTACTACCAGATTTAATATATAAGTGGGCAAATTCATATAATGAAGCTTATATAATAGTAGAATCTAACGACCAAGGAGCAGTTGTATGTAATGGATTATACTATGACTTGGAATATGAAAATATGTTTGTAGAATCAGTTGTTAAAAAGAATTCGATTGGTGCTACTATGACAAGAAGAGTAAAAAGAATTGGTTGTTCGTCAATAAAAGATTTAATAGAACAAAGAAAACTAACAATTCATGATGCAAATACAATCATAGAAATGACTACGTTTGTATCTAAGGGGAGTAGTTATATGGCTAACCCTCCTAATCATGATGATTTAATGATGAATTTAGTATTGTTTGCATGGTTTACTACAACAGATATATTTTCTTCTATCTCAGATATAGATATGAAAAACATGTTGTATAGAGAACAGTTACAAGCTATACAAGACGATATGATTCCATTTGGATTTATTCAAGGTAGCAGAGGTGATAACCGAGCTAAAACATTTAAAGACGAAGATGGAACTGTATGGTTTGAAGAAGAAACAAGAAATACGGGTTTGTTCTAGAGTTTATTTATATTATAAATAACTATGATTGAATAAAAAACCGTATTATGTTAACTTAAAATATAAACCTTAATGAGAGGATAAAGCGATGGCATTTCAAGTATCACCCGGAGTTCAAGTCAAAGAAATTGATGCGACTTCAGTAGTACCTGCCGTTTCAACTTCTATTGGTGGCTTTGCGGGATCTTTTAACTGGGGTCCAGTAGAGCAAGTTGTATCTGTAAGTTCTGAAAAGGAATTACTGTCAACATTCGGTACGCCTGATGACAACACTGCATTATACTTTTTAACGGCTTCGGCCTTTTTAAAGTATGGTAATGCATTGCAAGTCGTTAGAGCTGCGAGTGGACATGACAATGCTACAGCTGATGGTTCTGGTCTTTTGATAAAAAACGACGAGCATTATACTAATAGTGGTTATAACACAGGCGCTGGTTCTGTAGGTCAATGGGCTGCAAAGTTCCCAGGAGACTTAGGAAACAGTTTAAAAGTAGAGATGGTAACGGCTGACGTTACTACCAGTAATTACGACGGATGGGCTTTTCAAGGCCAATTCGATGGAAAACCTGGAACATCAGACTACGCAATTAACTTAGGCAGAAGCGCAAGTTACAATGATGAAGTACACGTAATCGTTATTGACGAAGACGGACTTTTCACAGGGACAGCTAATACTGTTCTAGAAACTTTTGCATTCATGTCTATTGGTTCAGACGCTAAAGCGAATGATGGAACATCTAACTATTATGTTGATGTTATTAATTCGCAATCTAATTATGTTAGATGGATGGATCATAAAGTCACATCTCCAACATGGAGTGCTGGTAGTTCACTAAGAGGATCTACTTCACTTGCTGGTGGATTTGATACAGTAGATTCATTGAGTCTATCAGGTGCAACTGATGATAATACACCTACTACAGCCGAATTGGCTCTAGCATATGACTTATTAGAAGATGCAGAAACAGTAGATGTAAATTTATTGTTCTCAGTACCTGATGCAAATGGTTCTAATACTTTAGCTAATGATCTAATTTCAATTGCTTCGGCAAGAAAAGATTGTATGGCTTTTGTATCACCACCAATTGCAGATACTCAAGGATCGGCAACCCCAGCTGCAGATGTAAAAGCATTTGTGGATTCTCTAACTTCAAGTTCTTACGCTTCATGCGATTCGACTGCATTATATGTCTATGACAAGTATAATGACACTTATCGTTATATCGGAGCTGCAGGACATATTGCAGGCTTATGTGCTAATACAGACCAAATTGCAGATTCATGGTTCTCACCAGCTGGTGTAAATCGTGGACAGCTATTGGGTGTTACTAAACTAGCATTTAATCCTAAGCAAGCTGATAGAGATACTTTGTATAAAGCAAGGGCAAATCCAATTGTATCATTCCCTGGACAAGGAACAATCTTGTTTGGAGATAGAACATTGTTAAGTAAGCCTTCAGCATTCGATAGAATCAATGTTCGAAGATTATTTAATACATTGGAAAAAGCAATCTCAACTGCGGCTAAAGCACAGTTATTTGAATTCAATGACGAGTTTACTCGTGCACAGTTCAAAAACTTGGTTGAACCATTTTTGAGAGATGTAAAAGGGCGTAGAGGACTAAGTGATTTCTTAGTAGTCTGCGATAGTACTAACAACACAGGTCAAGTAGTTGATTCTAATCAATTTGTAGCTGATATCTTTATCAAGCCAGCAAAATCGATTAACTTTATTACTTTAAACTTTGTAGCTACAAGATCAGGGGTCGAGTTTAACGAGATCGCTGGTACTTCAGCGTAATAGGAGATAACCATGGCAATTTTAGGAGTAGACGATTTTAAATCTAAACTTACAGGTGGTGGAGCTCGAGCTAATTTATTTAAAGCGACAGTTAATTTCCCTAGTTACGTAAGCCCTGATATGGAATTAACATCTTTCTTATGTAAAGGTGTTCAAATCCCATCATCAACCATAGCACCTATTGCTATTCCATTTAGAGGCAGACAGCTTCAGATGGCTGGCGATAGAACTTTCGAACCGTTATCATTGACTATCATTAATGATGCTAACTTTACAGTTAGAAATACGTTTGAGCAGTGGGCTAATGGTATTAATAACTTTGCAACAAATACTGGTCTAGCTAATATGAATGAATATATTGCTGACGTAGTAGTTGAACAGCTTGATAAAGCTGGTAACGTTACTAAAAAGTATGATTTCAGAGGTTGTTGGCCTTCAAGTATTTCAACTATTGATTTAAACTATGATAGTGAAAATACAATTGAAGAGTTCACTGTTGAGCTACAAGTTCAATATTGGGAATCAAATACCACTTCTTAAAGTAGTATAAATAATAATAGACGAGGGGATTAATTCCCCTCCGATATTATGGAGATAGAATGGCAGATTTTTTCGGATTCGAGATTAATAGAAAAGGCAAAGCTCAGCTCGAGCCTGTTTCTATTGTCCCAAGTACAGATGCAGATGGTGCTGGAGTTATTAACTCTGGTGGCCACTTTGGTGCATACTTAGATCTAGATGCAGATAAAGCGCAAAACGAAGTTGAGCAACTACTCAAATATAGAGACATAGCTTCTCAACCAGAATGTGATGCAGCAATAGAAGATATCGTTAATGAAGCGATAGTAGGTGATCATAATGAATCGCCTGTAAATATTATATTAGATAAATTACAAGTTTCTGACAAAGTTAAAACTATTGTTAGAGAAGAGTTTATGAATGTATTAAGTTTAATGCAGTTTAATTCATATTCTCATGATATATTCAGAAAATGGTATATTGATGGTAGGTTACCATATCATGTTATTATTGATGAAAAAAATCCAAAAGGCGGTATTAGAGAACTTAGATATATTGATCCACTTCAATTAAGAAAGATTAAAGAAATTGAAGAAAAAGCAGATCCTAAGACTGGCGCAAAACTTATTGTAAAGCAAGAAGAATACTTCTTATTTCAAGATAAGAAAATGAATTCAGCAGATACGGGAGTTAAAATACATCCTGATGCTATAATATATACCACTTCAGGTATGTTAGATCCAGGTCGTAAGAAGATTTTATCGTTCTTACATAAAGCAATTAAGCCTGTTAACCAATTAAGAATGATGGAAGATTCTTTGGTTATCTACAGAATTAGTAGAGCACCAGAGCGTAGAATCTTTTATATTGATGTAGGTAACCTTCCAAAAGGTAAAGCTGAAGAATACTTACGTAATATTATGAATCAGTATAGAAACAAATTAGTATATGATGCTTCAACTGGTGATATTAAAGACGACAAGAAACATATGTCGATGTTGGAAGATTTCTTCTTACCTCGTAGAGAAGGTGGAAGAGGAACTGAAATATCTACACTTCCTGGTGGTGAAAACCTAGGGCAGATCGATGATATTATATATTTCCAAAAGAAATTATATAGGTCTCTTAATGTACCTATTAACAGATTAGAACAGGAATCTACCTTTGCATTAGGTAGATCTACTGAAATATCTAGAGATGAAGTTAAATTTAAAAAGTTTATCGATAGATTAAGAAAAAGATTTTCCGATGTATTTTTACAAACGCTTAAAACACAATTATTGTTAAAAGAAATAATTACTGTTAGTGATTGGGATGATTGGAAAGAAAGAATTGTTTTTGATTTTATTGAAGACAATTACTTTAGTGAACTGAAAGAAGCGGAAATTGTTCGTGAAAGGTTCGAGCTTATTGCTTCAGTTGATGAGTATGTAGGTAAATACATATCAAATGAATGGGTTAGAAAGAATGTCTTACGTCAAACTGATGATGATATTCTAGAACTTGATAAGCAAATGGAAGATGAAGATGATGGTGAAGACGAAGATCTTGACTTAGATTAACATCTTGAAAACTTATTTATTATAAATATATATTGAAGAGGAAACAAAATGAGTATAAATGAATTAATTTCTAGCCTTGGGAAAGGGGACAATGTCTCTGCCAACAAGGTTTTCGCATCTGTAATGGCAAATAAAATGTCTAAAGCTTTAGATGCTCAAAAAATTAAAATTGCTGGAAGCTTGGGTAAAACCTCAGTTGATAGTGATAAAACATTGGATCAAGAATAGTAATGAGACTAGAAGAAAGTATTAGAGAAGAACTTATAAGCGAAGGACCAGGAAAATATTCAAAATCTGGTGATAAGCTAAAGTATCAATGGGGTGATGTTAATCAAGCGTTAATGAATGCTGGTTTAAACCCTAAAGTAATATTAAATGTTCTTACTGGTCTTTCTAAAAAGGAAGTTAAATGAAACTAATATCAGAATACGTAAGTAATAATTTAAATGTCGTAAGTGAAGCTAATAAGAATGGCGAAAAGAACTACGTCATTGAAGGCGTATTCATGCAGGCCGAGAAAAAAAATAGAAACGGCCGGGTATATGAAAAAAGAATTTTGGAATCTGCAGTCGGTAAGTATGTCGATGAACAGGTTTCACAAGGTAGAGCTGTTGGAGAGTTAAATCATCCGGAAGGACCAACAGTAAACCTTGACAAAGTTTCTCATAAAATCACTGAACTCAAATTTGAGGGAAATGATGTTTATGGAAAAGCATCAATACTTAAGACTCCTATGGGTCAAATCGTAACTGGTTTGCTTGAAGGTGGTGTTAAGCTTGGTGTATCAAGTCGTGGTATGGGAACTCTTGCGAACAAAAACGGAACCATGTATGTGAAGGATGACTTTATGTTAGCCTCCGTAGACATAGTCCAGGACCCTTCTGCTCCGTCAGCTTTTGTTAACGGTGTTATGGAAGGTGTTGATTGGATATGGAATAATGGTATCCTGCAGCCGCAAGAAATTGAGAAAATTGAGACTGAAATAAAACGTACTCCCGCTAAGCATTTAGCTGAAGCAGAGATGAAAGCGTTTAAAAATTTCCTCTCTAAACTTTAATAAAACTCAAAACTTAAGAGGACAATATAAATGTCAATGACAGATGAATATAAAAAAATTGTCGCTGAAGGCGTTGAAGACAAGTCTGTAGAAACTGAAGAAGAAATTCTTGAGACTACTGATGAAGTTGTTGAAGAGGAAGTTGAAGTTACTGAAGCTAAGGTAAAGGAAGAAGAAGAAGACGAAAAGGATTCTGATGAAGATGACGAAGAAGAGGTAGAGGAATCTGCTGATGAAGACGAGTCAGACGAAGAAGATGAAGAAGAAGTCGAAGAAGTTTCTATTCCAAAAACTAAAGCTGGTGTAATTAACGCTGCTCTCGATATGCTGAAGAAAGCGAGAAAAGACGAAGCGCAACAGTTGTTTGCAAAGATGGTAAAGCAAGTATCTGAATCTGAAGACGAAGGTGGAATGGTTAAGAAAGGCGAAAAAGCTGGACCTGGCAAAGCCAAAGTTGAAGATGCAGACTGGGACGAAGATCTAGATCTTATCGTTGCAGAAGAAGCTACACTATCTAATGGATTCCGTGATAAAGCTGGTGCTATCTTTGAAGCTGCTTACAAATCAAAAGTAAGTGCTGAAATCGATAGATTAGAATCAGAATATGCGCAAAATCTTGAATCTGAAGTAAACGATCTAAATGAATCATTAGTAGAAAAGGTAGATTCTTACCTTAACTATGTAGTGGAAAATTGGATCAATGAAAACGAAGTTGCAATCGAGGCCGGTCTAAGGACTGAAATCGCTGAGCAATTTATGGATTCTTTACAAACAGTATTCAAGGAACATTACATTGAAGTTCCAGAAGGAAAAGCAAACCTAATCGACGATCTCGCCGATCAAGTTGCTGAACTTGAAGAACAACTCAATAAAACCACAGAAGATAATATTCAACTACATGAGAAATCTCAATCATTCGAAAGAGCTGATGTAGTAAGAAGACAATCTTCGGGCTTGGCAGTGACTGAAGCTGAAAGATTAGCATCTTTAGTTGAAGATATTGATTTTGACGATGTACAAACTTTCGAAATGAAAGTTAAAACCATCAAAGAATCATACTTCGATAAAGAAGTTAAGGAATCAGTAGATGAAGCTGATGCTTTAGCTGGAGAACAAGATAACACTCTTACTGAGTCAAAATCTTCTTCAATGAATGCATACACACAAGCTATTAGTAAACACATTAAATAACCTAAAGGGGAAAATAAAAAATGTTTAGTGCAGACGAAAAATTAATGGAGAAATGGTCTCCCGTCCTGGAACATGGAGATGTTCCTAGTATCGACGATAGATACAAAAAGGCAGTAACTGCAAGACTTCTTGAAAACCAAGAAGTTGCTTTACAAGAAGAAAGAGTACAACAATCATTTGGTAATGTAACAGAAGCTCACGCTAACGCGACTGGTTCTAACATTGCTAACTTTGATCCAGTACTTATCTCACTTGTAAGACGTGCAATGCCAAACCTAATTGCTTATGATATCGCTGGCGTTCAGCCAATGAGTGGACCTACTGGTCTTATCTTCGCAATGAAGTCAAAATACTCAACTCAAGGCGGAACAGAAGCTCTGTTCGGCGAAGCTGATACTGATTTCTCAGGAACAGGTACTCATCAAGCAGATCCTACTGGTCTTGCTGGTGCTACAGATGGTTCATCACCTGCTGATGGCTCTCTAGCTACTGATTCTGATACTTTATCAACATTCGGTTCTGGTTTACCAACAGCGACTGCGGAACAACGTGGTATGTCTGGTGGAGCTGGTGCAGATTTCGGTGAAATGGCTTTCTCAATCGAGAAATCTACTGTAACTGCTAAGTCAAGAGCTCTTAAAGCTGAATACACCATGGAACTTGCACAAGATCTTAAAGCTGTGCATGGTCTAGACGCTGAAGGCGAACTAGCTAATATCCTATCTGCTGAGATCCTTGCTGAGATCAACAGAGAAGTTATCAGAACAGTTCTTTCTAAAGCTAAAATTGGTGCTCTTCAATCAAACGTAACGCTTAAAGGTGTGTTTGATGTTGAAACTGATTCAGACGGTAGATGGATGGCTGAGAAGTTCAAAGGTCTTATCATGCAACTCGAAAGAGAAGCTAACGTTATTGCTAAAGAAACAAGACGTGGAAAAGGTAACTATGTTATCGTTTCTTCTGATGTTGCTTCAGCTTTGGCTGCTTCAGGCATGTTGGACTATTCACCTGCATTGTCAACTACTTTAAATGTTGATGATACTGGTAATACTTTTGCTGGTGTTCTTAATGGTAGAATGAAGGTCTATATTGATCCTTATGCAACTACAGACTTTGCGTGTGTTGGTTACAGAGGTTCTAATCCTTATGACGCTGGTATGTTCTACTGCCCATACGTTCCTTTGACTATGGTCAAGGCGATTGGTGAAGAAGACTTCCAACCTAGAATTGGATTCAAAACAAGATACGGTATGGTTGCAAATCCATTCGTAGCTGCTGATGGTGTCGGTACTGATCGTGCTAACCCATACTTCAGAATCTTCAGAATCGACGGAATCATGGAGTAAATCCTGATTTAGTTAATTCTAATTCGACTAAAGGGGCTCTTCGGAGCTCCTTTTTTTTGCCTAGCGTTTTAATCATTATAAATAGATATATGGAAAATACTAAAGAAGACGGCCGATGGAATTGGTGGGGATTATTAGAGATAGAACCAGAAGTGGAGGAAAAAGATGGCACTGACAACGAATAAAAACTTTTTAAGTCCAGTAGGATTTACATTTAAACTAGACGCAAGTAACTTTGCTAATACAGAATATTTCTGTACTCAGGTTACTATGCCGGGTCTATCATTAGCTGAAGCTACAGTTCCATATAGAGGTCTCAATCTTTCTATGACTGGTGATCGTTTAACTTTTGAAGATTTAGCTATTAGGTTTAACGTTACTGAGAACATGGAAAATTATATAGAGATATTTAATTGGATGCATAATATTATTGGGACGGGTGGTACTGAAAATCAATATAAGTTTGATGCTACTCTTATGATTATGTCTTCTCATAATAATTTAACAAAATCTATTAGATTTAAAGACGTATTTCCAACCAGTTTAACTGCAGTAGAATTTAACTCGCAATCAAGCGATGTAGAATACTTACAAGCAGATGTATCATTTAGGTATACAGCATTCGAATTTGAATAAAGAACCTTTACTTTTATCATAAACTGTGATATAATAGGGGTATAATACAACATAAATTATGGAGACATTATGAATTTAGAATCAATTTTAGCGATGTGGAAGCAAGACTCAGAAATAGATGAAGTCCAATTGGATGAATCATCTAGAGATTCCGCCAAACTACACTCAAAATATTTAGATCTCTATTCCGTTGCTAAACTTAAGCAGAAAGACTTAGATCTTAAATTTAAAGTAATACTTAGAGACAAGTTTAAACACTATAGTGGAAAATTAACTCAAGAAGAAATGGATAGAAAGGGATGGGATTATGATCCATTAGGTGGGTTAACTGTCTTAAAAGGCGATTTAGATAAATGGTATGATGCAGATGAGGTCATACAAGAACATCAAATGAAGATGGCTTATGCTGGTGAAGTTGTAAGCACACTTAAAGAAATCCTTGATAATATCAAATGGAGACACCAAACAATTAAAAACATGATTGAGTGGAGAAAGTTTACTAGTGGTATATAAAGATTTCTTATCACAAAAAGAATTAGATCTAATAAAAGTTACACGACCAACTAATCAATGGTGGGTTGAAGGTGTAACGAATAGCGATAGTAATTCTCGTATTG
>Ga0233444_10003461_pt1 | contig 15676 bp, 14 predicted proteins | sample SI_124_October20_6_FD_182792 | JGI IMG/M metagenome (GOLD analysis project Ga0233444, IMG submission 182792) | Seawater microbial communities from Saanich Inlet, British Columbia, Canada - SI_124_October2016_10_MG | ecosystem: Environmental > Aquatic > Marine > Inlet | place: Canada: British...
ATGCCGGTGGAGTCCAAGTTGGATCTTTGCGCTTTTGGATAATTTTGGTTTTGCCCAACGGCGTTTGCCAACCTTCTCGACCAATGCCAATTGGATGGGTAATAACTTGTCGTGGCTTACCTGCTAACGGTTTAGGATAATAATACAAACGCATTTCTGCTAAATTTATCACAATCCCTTTTTGTGGTGCATCAGGCAGAATATATTGATTCGGAACCAGTACACGTTTGCCTGACCCTGGTAACCAAACATCTAGCTCAGGGTTTGCATTGACAATTTCGCTATAACCAATATCAAAGCGGCGCGCAATATCTAATAATGTATCCTGTGCTCGGCTGTATACAATTAGGTTATGTCCCACCACCCTTGTTGATGCAGTGTCTAAGTTAAATGTCGTGGCTTGACTTGTTGGTATGAGCAAACACACGCAAAGCGCAATGAAGAAAGCACGCATCTTTTGTTCCTAATCTATCTTTAATAATGGCACCATTGTACATGGAATTATTTATTCACTCAGAGCAACGAATTAATTGCACCTTTGTTGCTGCAAAATAGTAAAATTCAGTTTGTCTTCGTTATTACGGTTGCGTAAGCTATCCCCATGAAAAATTATTATCTCCTACTCCTTGCAAGCTTACTGGTCCTTTCTGGTTGTTCTAGCCTTGGTATCAATACAGAGCCCGTCCCTGAACCTGAAGATAGCTGGTCTGTGGAACAATTATATTCCGAAGCAAAAAAAGCAATGGATGAAAAGGATTATGAAACCGCGCTTAAATATTATCGTGATCTAGAGGCTCGCTTTCCATTTGGTGACTATGCGCAACAAGCATTGATTGACTCATCTTATTCACATTACAAAGCAGATGACCCTGAAAATGCCATAGCTACTATTGATCGCTTTATCCGTGTCTATCCACAAAACCCGAATATGGATTACGCCATTTACTTGCGTGGTTTGATTAATTTCACACGGGATGTTGGGATTATAGAAAGATATATTCCACGTGACGAATCCCAGCGCGATCCAGGGGCTGCACAGTTTGCCCTGCAGGATTTTAATAATCTCATCAGCCGCTACCCAAAAAGCCAATACACTGAAGATGCCAGTCAACGTATTGTTTATTTACGGAATCGATTAGCGCGGTATGAAGTTAATGTTGCTCACTTCTATATGCGTCGTGGTTCTTATATCGCAGCGTTAAACCGGGGTAAATACGTCGTGGAAAATTACCAGCGTACACCCGCAATGCCTGATGCCTTGGTTATCGTAACTAAGGCCTACAAAATATTAGAATTGGATGACTTAGCTGAAGATACTTTACGTGTCTTAGAAACAAATTACCCTAATTATGCTGGCATTGCTGCCATCAAGGAAATAGTGGTCGAGTAAAATTGCTTGAAATTCTGGCGCGCTATTGACGCGCCAAGATATTTTTTACGCTTAAACTGCGGACTCGCCTTCTTCACCAGTACGAATACGAATCACTTGTTCGATAGGCGTCACAAAAATTTTACCATCGCCGATTCTACCGGTGTGCGCTGCTTTAGTAATCGATTCTATACACGCTTCAACTTGATCTTCTGCAAGCACAATCTCTAATTTAATCTTCGGCAAGAAATCGACGACATATTCAGCACCACGATATAATTCGGTATGACCTTTTTGTCTACCAAACCCTTTGACTTCTGATACGGTCAAACCTGTTACACCAATGTCTGATAATGCTTCACGGACATCGTCTAATTTAAAGGGTTTTATAATCGCTTCAATCTTTTTCATTTTTGCCCCTACTGTAATTTTGAATGAATGGTATAGCCTGAAGTAATAGGATAGCGCCTATCTCTGCCAAATGCACGTTCTGTAATCCGAATACCTGGTGGCGCTTGCCGCCGCTTATACTCATTTGTATCGACCAATCTGATCACTTTCATAATGATGTCAGGATCCCCTCCAATTGCCACCATATCTTCATAAGATAGGTCTTGTGCAATATATTGCTCTAATAGGGCGTCAAGTATCTCATATGGCGGCAAGCTATCTTGATCAAACTGATCCTCTGCTAGTTCTGCTGAGGGAGCTCGGGTAATAATACGTGTCGGTATCACCTCTGAGCATGTATTGCGATATTCAGCTAGTTGATAGACTAAGGTTTTGTAGACATCTTTAAGTGGTGAATAGCCCCCCGCCATATCGCCATATAACGTTGAATAACCAACAGCCATTTCGCTTTTATTTCCCGTTGATAACACCATTGCGCCCGTTTTATTAGAAATAGCCATCAACAATACCCCCCGACACCGTGCCTGAATATTTTCTTCAGCTGTGTCAGTTTCGGTCCCTTCAAATTGCGCTGCAAGACTATTGTTAAACTGAGCAAACACATCATCTATTGCGATCACGCTATGAGACACTTTTAAACGGGCAGCCATCTCTTGTGCATCATCTAAACTAATTTGAGCAGTATATTGAGACGGCATCATGACAGTTTTAACGTTATCTGCACCGATCGCATCTACGGCTAAGGCTAAAGTCATCGCAGAATCAATCCCACCTGATAAGCCAATCACAACACTCGGGAAGTTATTTTTTTCAATATAATCTCGTAAACCAGTGACAAGCCCTTGATATATCATCGCTAATTCTGATGGTTTCGTCGCTAATTGACCCGTTAAGGCTATGTCTCCAGTGTCCTCTCTCATTATTTTAACCGGCTGTAATGCTGATTCCCAGACTGCCGCAGAAGATACTTTTTGACCTTGTTGTGACATAGCAAACGAGCCACCATCAAAAACTAACTCATCTTGTCCGCCAACTAGATTGACATAAACAACGGCCAAACCCGTTTCTGATACGCGTTGTGCAACCTCGACTTCCCGTGTTTGGCACTTTCCTTGTCGGTAGGGTGAGGCATTCAGGTTTAATAATACTTCAGCGCCACTATCTGCAGCCTGTGATGCCGGCGCAGTAAACCAAATATCTTCACAAATAGTGATGCCGAACTTAATACCTTTGCAATCAAATACCGTTGCCTCGTCACCTTGAATAAAATAGCGTTTTTCATCAAAGACGCTATAGTTTGGTAAACACTGCTTGTAATAACTGGCCAAACACTGTCCATCGGCAATCACTGATGCCGCATTATAAAGCTCACCCTTTTGTCCTTCAGGATGGCCAACAACAATCATGATGCCTTTAATGTTTTGTTTTAGCTTTAATAACCCCGCCTCAACACGGCGTAAAAGTTCAGGTCTAAGTAATAGATCTTCCGGTGGGTAGCCAGTAAGCGTTAGTTCAGGAAAGATCAGTAAATCAGCATTGAATTCTGCTTTAGCTTTCTCTGCAGCCGCAATGATCATATCGACATTACCTGCAATATCTCCGACTAACGGGTTTATTTGGCCCATTACCAAGCAAACTGGTTCACTCATTAACGTGCTGCCATTGCCACTAACATGGCATTGCCCATTTCAGCTGGTGAATTGGCTATCATTACCCCTGCCGTTTCTAAGGCGGCCAATTTAGCCTCTGCCGTCCCTTTACCACCACTAATTATCGCCCCAGCATGACCCATTCTTTTACCGGCGGGCGCTGTTAAACCTGCAATATAAGCCACTACGGGTTTAGTTACATGATCGCGGATATAGTGTGCGGCATCTTCTTCTGCTTGGCCACCAATCTCACCGACCATCACAATCCCTTCCGTTTGGGGATCGGCCTCAAATAAGGCAAGGCAGTCGATAAAGTTCATCCCATGAATGGGGTCACCACCAATACCAACACATGTACTCTGACCTAGGCCATTCATTGTTGTCTGCAGTACAGCTTCATAAGTTAAGGTACCAGATCTTGATACGATGCCGATTTTTCCAGCCAAATGAATATCACCTGGCATAATGCCAATTTTACATTCACCAGGCGTAATCAAGCCGGGGCAATTTGGCCCGATCAATATTGCACCATAGCCTTTTAATGCATGTTTAACACGCAGCATATCTTGAACGGGGATGCCTTCTGTAATGCAAGCAATAATCTTAATCCCTGCGTCAGCAGCTTCAAGGATGGCATCGGCAGCAAACGCCGCTGGTACATAAATCATTGAGGCATCGGCCCCTGTTTCAGCTACAGCATCATCAACAGTATTAAATACGGGACGTTCTAAATGCCTTTGACCGCCTTTCCCCGGTGTGACACCACCGACTAATTGGGTGCCGTATGCAATGGCTTGTTCGGAATGGAATGTACCTTGTTTACCGGTAAATCCCTGACAAATCACCTTGGTGCTTTTGTTGACTAAAATACTCATTATTGTGCCTCCTTTGCAGCAAACACAGACTGTCTTGCAGCATCGGTCAAATCTTGAGCTACTTGGATTGTCATACCACTATTAGTCAATAATTCTCGACCTAGCTGGGCGTTCGTTCCTTCTAATCTCACAATAACCGGTAACGTTAATCCCGTTTCTTTCGCTGCTTGGATAATGCCCTCTGCTATCAAATCGCAACGCACAATACCTCCAAAAATATTAACTAAAATCGATTTCACTTTTGTATCAGATAGAATCAATTTAAAGGCTTGTGCCACACGCTCAGCAGTTGTACCGCCACCGACATCTAAGAAATTGGCTGGCTGCCCTCCTTCTTTCTTGATTAAATCCATTGTTGCCATGGCCAGTCCAGCGCCATTAACCATACAAGCCACCTCTCCATCGAGAGAAATATAATTCAGGCCATGCTGTTGTGCGACGACTTCGGCTTCATCTTCTTGTGCAGGATCAAACATTGCAGCCAGTTCGGCATGCCTGAATAAAGCATTGGCATCTAAATTCAGTTTAGCATCGACAGCTAACAAAGCCCCTTGATTGGTCACAACCAAAGGATTGATCTCAACTAAGTCAGCATCGTTTTCTGTAAACAATTGATACAAGCCTTGCATGACTTTTTGTAAGTCTTTAAATGCTTCACCAGTCAGCCCTAAGAAGAATCCAGCTCGACGACATTGATAAGCTTGTAGACCCACAACAGGATTAATGAATAAGTTAAGTATTGCTTCTGGTGTTTTTTCTGCAACTTGTTCGATATCCATGCCACCTTCTGCAGAAATCATGAAGACAATTCGTTGCGTAATACGATCAATTGTTACCGCGAGATAAAGTTCACGGGCTATATCGGACGGTTCTTCCACGAGGATTTGATTAATCGGCAAGCCCTGGCGCAATGTTTGGTGTGTAACTAAGCGTTGGCCTAATAAGTCGTAAGCGGCATCCGCTACACCATCAAGCGTATCTATAATCCTCACACCACCTGCTTTACCTCTGCCGCCACTATGCACTTGTGCTTTGACAACCCAAACATTACCGCCTAACTGCTCGGCTGCTTGCCTCGCTTGCGCGCCACTGGTAACAACTTGACCTTGTGGTGTCGGAATCCCGTAACGGGTAAATAATTGTTTAGCCTGAAACTCATGCAAGTTCATAGATTTAATATGCCTTTTTTCTTGGCGTAATGCGTTGATTGAAATGACTGTGTCATGGTGCCCATTTTCTCGCAATCGCAGACTAATTACCATCTCTAGTCATGATATAGTTCATCCATATTACAATTTTGAGCTATTTACGACGTGACCGACCCACAAAACTTGCCCTTGCGTCCGCTTTACCCCGAACTCACGCCTTACGCTAGCGCCTTCCTTGATATTCCTGCCATAGACGACTTGAGTGCCCACCAGGTCTATTTTGAATGTTGTGGTAACCCCGAAGGCATACCTGTCATCTATCTACATGGCGGCCCGGGATCTGCTTGTCGTCCTCAGCACCGTCGTTATTTTAACCCTGACAAATATCATATTATTTTGTTTGATCAACGTGGATGTGGTCGTTCTCTGCCTCTCGGAGAATTATCGCGGAATACAACGCAAGATTTAATTCATGACATGGAAACCATCCGCCAAAAATTAGGTATCGATAAATGGTTGATTTTCGGTGGTTCCTGGGGCTCAACGCTTGGGATTTGTTATTCCCGGGAACATTCAAGTCATGTTCTAGCAATGGTTTTACGTGGTGTATTTTTAGGCCGCCAGCAAGATATCGAATGGGTTTACAACAAAGATGGCGCAGCACAATTATTCCCATCACAATGGCAATCTTTAATGCATTGTTTAAACCCAATACAGCAAATGGCCCCTCTTTCTGCTTTTATGTCGGCATTACAATCTACTGAACCAGAGCAGCGCTTAGCTATGGCCACTTCCTTAAATGATTGGCAAAGTGCCATTGGCCGACTCGAACAACAAAACAAATCGGCAATGCTTATTGATGAAGCACAATTAATGGCGCATTTTAAAATTCAGCTCCATTACGCGTTGAATCAATGCTTCATTTCAGACAGACCCTTGCTCAGTGACCTCGACGCATTAAGGCTCTTACCAACTTGGCTTATTCAAGGCCAATATGATTTAGTTTGCCCAACACAACAATCTTGGGCTTTACATCAAGCGTTACCTCACAGCAAATTGACGATGATTCATCTTGCGGGTCATGCAGCAAATGAAGACAGTGTTGTCGATGCTCTAGTCTCCACCACAGATGAAATAGCGGCACAGTTTGCATCTTTAACAACATTGTTCGCAAAATGATTGGTTTAATACAGCGTGTTAAAACAGGGTCGGTGGCTGTAAATAGCAATGAAATTGCCCGTATTGGACAAGGCCTCTTAGTATTGGTTGGTATTGAGCCTAGCGATACACCAAGCCAAGCAGACCGTCTATTACAACGTATATTAGGCTACCGTATTTTTGAAGATTCAGCCGGTAAAATGAATTTATCTTTACAAGATATCGCCGGTGGTTTGTTACTCGTTCCCCAGTTTACGCTAGCTGCGAACACCCAAAAAGGGATGCGGCCTAGTTTTACGAGTGCGGCATCGCCTGAACTTGGCGAAAGACTATTTGATTATTTATGCCTGCAAGCGCACCAACAGCATAACAATGTCGCAATAGGTCAATTTGGTGCTGATATGCAAGTGTCTTTAATTAATGACGGTCCTGCTACTTTTTGGCTACAAGTACCTTAAAATTTGGCAGCTTAATGTGCCACTGCAATTTTCTTGTTCTGAACTAAACTTTCAAACGCTTCAAAATTCAATGGCCGACTAAAGAAATAGCCCTGCCCTCGCTGACATTGACGTTGTTGTAAAAACCTTAATTGCTCGAGGGTTTCGATTCCCTCTGCAACAACCTCTAACTGCAAGTGACCTGACATTGCTAATATCGCATCGACAATCGCGGCATCATCGCCTTCGTGGGTAACATCGTCAATAAAGCTTTTATCAATTTTGAGTACATTTAATGGGAATTTTTTTAAGTAAGATAAAGAGGAGTAACCCGTTCCAAAATCATCTATCGCTAATGTCACACCTAGCTCACTCAATTCAGATAATGTCTTAATAGCTAGGTTAGTATCTTCCATTAAAATACTTTCTGTTATTTCAAGCTCCAGGTTAGCTGCTGGCATGCCAGTTCGTTCTAGTACATTTCTCACATAAACAGCTAAGGGTGCAGCCCCTTTAAATTGTCGACCCGACAAGTTAACCGCAATTTTAAAATCGGGGTCTAACTTATCTCGCAATGACATATAGGCCTCACAGGCCTGGAACAATACTTGTTCACCCACTGTAACAATCAACCCCGTATCTTCTAAGATAGGGATAAATTCAATCGGTGACACTTCGCCCCACTGCTGACTTTGCCAGCGTAATAGTACTTCAGCTCCAATAATTTTATTATTGCCAATATCAATTTGCGGTTGGAAGTGCAGATAAAAATCTTGCTCCTCTACTGCACGCCGTAAACTCGTTTCCATTGCCAAACGATGGGCTGCCTGTGCATTCATTTCAGCCGAATAAAACTGGAAATTATTCCGGCCGGTATTTTTTGCATGGTACATTGCTGCGTCAGCATTCCTAACAAGTACATCCACATCGCGGCCATCAGCAGGATATAGACTAACCCCAATACTCGGGCTGACATTGACTTCTGTCGTGCCCAATATATAACTCTTGCTGACTGAAGAAATGACTTTCTCAGCTATTTTGGCAACATACTGGACAGACTGAATATCTTCCAATATTAAAGTAAACTCATCGCCGCCTAAACGTGCAACAGTATCACCTTCTCGTACACATGCTTTTAGCCTTTTTGCCACTTCGCACAGTAACTGGTCACCCGCTTTATGGCCTAATGAATCATTGATATGTTTAAAATGATCTAAATCCAAAAAGAAGATGGCCAAGCGCTTTGTGTTTCGCCGGGCCTTGTGTATCGCATGCATTAACCGGTCATTAAAGACACTCCGGTTTGGTAACTTTGTTAAGGCGTCTAAGTTTGCCAAATCTCGGAGGTTTTGATGATCCTCTCGTTGCTTAGTAATATCTTCAAAAATCCAAATCGTGCCTTCTTGTGGTTGGCCTGGAGAAACTGCTTTAGTCCACAAGCCGCACCAGAAAATATCCCCGTTCTTTTTAGCAAACTGGACATCACCTTCAAATGTATCCCCTTCTTCTAAGCGACTAAAAACAGCCGAGGCTAGCTCATCAAATACCGTCTCATCAGCACACAGGTAACGCGTGCTATTCCCTATGATTTCTTCTTTACTATAACCAAATATTTCTTCAAATTTATGATTCACACGCAGTAACTGTCGATCCTTCATAAAGGCAATGCCAACCATAGCATTTTCTAAAATGGTATCTAATCCAGAGCTGGACCGTATTAACTTACGTTCTGTTTGTTTCCATTCTGTCACATCCGATAAAACACAAACAAAATGTTGATCTGCTTGGTCAGAAATTTCGCTTAATGATAGCCACATTGAAAAAGGCTGCTCGTTATAATCTAAGCCCTTAAACTCCTTGGTTTTCTCTTGCTTTTCTAACAAGGCGGTAATACTTGTTACTTGTTCGCTTTGTTCAAAAAAACGTGTAAATGGCTCTCCAAGTAGTTTTTCTTAATCCGCCTTTAATACCTGTTCAGCATATGGGTTGATAGAGGCTATAACTCCTTCAGCATTATGTGTAATAATTGCTTCAGGTACACCATTTAAGATTGTTCTTAGTTGCACTTCCTGCTGCTGTAGCGATTGTTTCGTAGCATCTAGGTCTTCTATCAAAACCTGAGTTGTACTAGCAAACTGGTTGAAATCTGTCGCTAATGAAGTAAATTCATCGATATAATCAGTACGATCAAGCCGAGTCTCAAACCGCTTTGACGATAGGGCATGCATTGCACTCCTAACATCTTCAAAAGGCTCATTAATACGCCTATAAATATTTGAAATAAACTTAATCACTACTAACGCTGCCAACAACATTAAAACGACTAAAACCCACCGAGTTTTATCGGCAATAGAAATTGCGTTGTTGATGTCCGCCATACTTTGTTGACGAATTAAGTGTGATAGTTCATCCAAGCCTTGTATTAAGTCACTGAGTGCTACTGTCGATTTTTGTTGGGCAAAAATGAGTTTAGTTTCATCGCTTAATTTCTGAGATTACAACTGATAGAGTGAGGTATTCCCCTCTATTGCAGCCACTTTCATCCTTTGGACATCGTTCGCTATTTTCCTTAAAATTACCGTCGTTGCTGGTCCAGAGCCTACAGCACTCTTCAGCGTCATCATATCGGCTGGAAAATCGCTAGTTACTCGTTTTATTTCCGTGGCTATGCTACTTAAACTGCTTTCTGTTTGCTTTTTCTGTTGTAGCTTAAGTATCAAATTATTCAATGTCACCATATCTAACGCCAGTGTCTTTGAAGCAACAGATAGCTTTCTCTGGTTGGTTACATTGTTGCCTGGCGCTTTCTCTACCTGTGTTGGTAACAGCAATAACGCAGCGTTAACTTCACTACGACTATTTTCAAAGTCAGCCATCTTTTTTTCTATGGCTAGATTAGTCGTTCGTCGTTTTATCATACTCGCCAATAACTGATCATCAACCTTTAAAAATTGCTGATAACCCTCACGAAACTGCTCCGCAGCTTGTTTCGTCTCACCCTCTTTTAATGAGGCCGGCAAGTTTTGCCAATGTGCTTTAAAACTCTGTTCTAGTTCTTGCCTTGCGCTGTCTTTTTCTTCCGTATCGAGTAAATTTGAGACTAATAAGTATTTTTCTTGTGTTGCTAAGGTCGTGGCCAAATTACTAATATTATGACTCAAACCTTCCACAGGAATCACTTTTTCGGTCAACTCTTGTTGCGTATTAGAAAATAGAAAATTGGTATAAATGCCGGCCATCGCCATCAAGACAATAGCGAATACTGTCCCGACTGACCAAAGTTGTAATAGCTGCTTTATACTGCTTACTTTAAACACGTGACGTTAATCATCCTTTTTATTATCCACTTGCTTTTGTTCAGGAACCTCATCCTCATCGTCCATTAATACACGGCTTGCAGCACCATCCATATCATCATATTGACCACTTCTAACAGCCCAGATAAAAACAGCTACGCCAAGCACACCTAGTATCAGCATGCCGGGTAATAAACCATAAATAACTTCCATTAAGTCACCCTTTCAGACACGTTTGTATCCTGCTTGCATTGGCAATAACCAGTAAAGAACTGATTGGCATTGTAATCGCTGCAACCAATGGATTAATTAGGGCCATCATGGCTAACGGCACCATAATCATGTTATAAATCAATGATATGACCATATTTTGTTTGATTATGCTCATCGTCTTATCAGCGAGTTTCTTAGCCGTTAATAATGTCGTTAACTTATTCTGAGTTAACACAATATCAGCGCCTTCAACGGACATTCCTGTGCCTGATGCCAAAGCAATACCGACATCAGCCTGGATCAAGGCTGCAGCATCGTTAACACCATCTCCGACCATGGCTATGATTGCTCCTTGCTGTTGCATGTCATTAATCGCCCTCACTTTTTGCTGTGGTAGCATGTCTGCTTGATATTTTATCTGGCCTAAGTTTACCGCTATGGCTTCGACAACACGTGCTCTATCGCCGCTTAAAATTTCTATACCAAGCCCATTTTTTTGTAATGTGTTTATTGTTGCTACCGCATCTACCCTCAATCTATCACTAAATCCCATCATGCCAGAAACCTGATTATCTTCAACGATAAATATCACGCTAATCCCTTCTCGTTCACACTTTAGAACAATTTCCAGCCATTTTTGTGCCAGATCAATACTTTGCTCTCTTAAATAGGCTTCTGTACCCATTAAATAACGACGCTGGTCAATATCAGCACTGACGCCTCTCCCTGGATAAACTTTAAAGTTAGATGCTGGCAATAAAGTCATTTCTCCTTTTCGTGCCGCAGCAACAATTGCTTTGCCAATGGGATGCTCGGAATATGCTTCTATGGAAGCTGATATTTGTAATAATTCTTCATCGGTTATTACCCCACCTGTATGGATAGACACAATCTCTAACCTGCCTTCGGTTAATGTCCCTGTCTTGTCGAATACCATGTGGTCTACTTTGGCCAACTGCTCTAATGCTGCACCTTTTTTTAAAATAATACCTACTCTTGCTGCTACCCCAGTCGCCACTGCGACTGACATCGGTGTTGCAAGACCCAGTGCACATGGACAAGTAATGATCAAAACAGATGTCGCTGCAAGCAAGGCTTTTTCAAAATCAGTCTGGTACCAAAATAAGAAAGTGATGACTGCTAAGCTTAATGTTATGAGTACAAACCAAGGTACAATTTTATCTGCAAGCGCCTGAATCGGTGCTTTATCTTGTTGTGCTTGAGTCATCAATGCCAGCATTTTTGCCAAAGCCGTTTGTGTCAACACTTGCTCTACTTCAACAGTTAATGCACCTTCAGTATTAATGCTACCTGCTATTACCTTATCGCCACTCAGTTTAGCTACAGGAACAGACTCACCGGTTAACATTGACTCATCAATCGCACTTTCGCCTAAAATAATTTTGCCATCGACGGGGACTTTTTCACCGGGTTTGATCAGTACGCAATCACCCACCTTGACCTGCTTAATAGATGTAATTTCATTATTTCCATCACGGATGACAGTCGCTAGTTTGGGTTGTAGTGTCATCATTCTATGGGTGTCGGATAAGGCTTTTTTTCTAGATGCAGCCTCAATATAACGACCTAATAAAATGACGAATAAAAAGTTAACAACAGTATCGAAATAAATATGGCCTTGGCCACTTGCTGACAACAGCACATAACTTGAATATGCGTAAGTGACTGTCGCTCCAATACTAATCGGCAGGTCCATCGTCAGCTGGCCTTGGCTAAGACCGCGTATTGCTTGCTTTAAGAATGGATAGCCTGAATACAGCAATGTTGGCGTGGCAATGATAAAACTGATCCAATAAAACCAATTTTTAAACTCTCCTTGATCCGCGCCAGAATACAAGGCGATTGAGACCCAAAGCATGTTCATCATTGCAAAACCAGCAAATGTCATTCGATAGAGCAAGTTCCTGTGTGCCTTTACTTCTTGCTGCTCAGCAATATCACTATCAAACGGGATAGCTTGATACCCTATACTTTGTAACTGTTTGAAGATGACGGAGAGTTTTATTTTTTGTGACTGCCAGCTAACCTTAAGCCGTTTAGTCGTAAAATTAACTTGGACTGATTCAACGCCTACTAACTTACCCAATGACTTTTCTATTAACCAAACACAGGCTGCGCAGTGAATACTGTCAACTAATAGATCAATATGGCTAATGCCCTTTTCCGTTGCGACGCAATCAGCTTGTACTTCAGGTAGATCATAAAATGACACGCTATCGTGTTCAAAATTAGTACTGGGCGGTGTTAATGTTTGAGCATCAGGTGTTTTTTGATAAAAACTTGCTAAGCCGCCATCGTGAATAGCCTGACAGACACTTTGGCAACCTAGGCAGCAAAATGCTTTTTCAGTTTGTCCGATAATGGCCGTATACGTTGATTCTGGTTGTAGATCTAAACCACAGTGATAGCAGGCGTCTGACATCATCCCATTAAGGTAACACGGTCAAACGTTTTGTTAATAACAAGCGTTTTTCATCTTGTTTTACCTCGACAATTACATCCCAACTTCCTGCTAAAGGAAATGCAATATCCGTCGTATATAGCCCAGCTTGCTGCCCCATCATATTAGTTTCAAAATCTGCATTGGCATCCGATGGTCTATAAGCATGAAAAGTTATAGCCGTAATCTCAACAGATTGTGCTTCACTACCCTGAATCACAACATCATAACTTTGGGTTTGATTAACCTTTATTTCCTGTGGCGCTATCAATACGCCAGTCCATTTGAGTTGTTTTTCTTGTTGGGCTTTTCTTAGTGTCTCTTCATAGCGTTCACCACGCTCATAAAAATCACTTGATACCAAATCTGGCGCTTCTTTAAACGCTAAATAGATGAAAGTGACATTGCCCATTAAAAAGACTGTAAAGCACAATATCAGGCCAATAACCCATGGGTTTTTCATTGCCGATTTATTTCGTTGGGAAATCATTATTCAGTCACTTTAGTGTTTTGGTGCCAAAAACATACTTTGATAGATTAGGTCGATATCTGGTTGGTTCTGCACTTTACCAATAAAGGTAAGAGGCGTGATATCAGATTGTATTCTTGATTCTGGTAACCGTACAAAAACAGTAATCGCCATCACTTTCCCTGGCTCTATTGATCGTGCTTCAGCCTGATGCAATGTTGCACCTTCTATTCCTGTTATACCAAATTGCACTGTCATTGCTTGCTGTGTTTTATTCAATAATTTCAAAACATATTTATTCTGTATTGCCCCATCACTCAACCGGACAAATAACGGCTGCCGTTCATGCAACACATTAAATTCTGCTGGAGATAAACCGCTAAGCCCTGAAACAATTCCAGACAATGCCAGTAACATAATCAGTGTATAAACCAATACTCTTGGCCGTTTATAATAGGCTACTGGCTCCGCATCATCATGTATTTCCTTATGAGATGCATAGCGTATTAGTCCCGTTGACTGATTCGTTTTGGTCATAATGTCATCACAAGCATCGATACAAAGACCGCAAGTAATACAGCCAAGCTGTTGCCCTTGTCGAATATCAATCCCTGTTGGGCATACTGCCACGCACAATTTGCAATCAACGCAACTCCCATTATCTTGCCTTGGCTGGCTTTTTCTCAATTTGGCTCGCGGCTCGCCGCGTTGGACATCATAGTGCGGGAGAATTGTATCTTGATCGACCATTACACTTTGTATACGTGCATATGGACATAACCAAAGACACACTTGTTCGCGCATAAAGCCAGCAAGGATATAAGTCCCCGTGGTGAAAACACCCAATGCAATCCATGCTGGCATTGCCGCCTCTAATGTAAGGTAGTCATGCCATAATTGGAATGCGTCTGTAAACCAAGCCGTAAATGAAATGCCTGTTAACATGGCAACCACTAACCACAAACCATGTTTCATTGTTTTTCGCTTCAGTTTATTTAAGGTCCAAGGCGAGGCATTAAACTTACTTGATTTGCTGGGCGTCTCCCCTTCACATTTTCCTTCTATGAAAGTAAATATATCTGTCCAAACTGTCTGGAAACAAAAATAACCGCAAAAAACACGACCCGCGACACTGGTGACGACCGCTAATAAAATAGCAAAAAAAACTAGCGTCAACGCCAACATCCAAATATCTTGCGGGTAAACGGTAATATCAAAGAAGTGATATTGCCGGTTTGGGAGATCAAATAAAATTGCCTGTTGGCCATTCCACCGTATATAAGGACCGAGAAAGAAAGGTAACCATGTCAACATGCCTAACCATTTTAATGTTCTAAAACGGCCGGTTAGCCGTTTAGCAACTATTTTTTGTCCACCCGTATTCAGTTGCCAATCTGCCGCTTGAAGGTAAATATCTTCTGTTTTTTTTTGTTCTTTTTGCCCTAATTCACTCACGTGCCTTACCTAGGCCATAGACATCTCATCTTGCGATGGGCTGTGGCTAATTGTCTTAAATTTGGTTCGTATTTTGACGCTTGCAAAGCAGCTATTGTTCCTTACTAAGCAAATGAATTGCAGTTATTCACCACCGCCTAATTGATGCACATAAATGGCTAGTTTTTTGATATCACTTTCTGATAAACGTTCTGTTTCATCGCCACTTAATTCATCTTCCCAATTAATATCTTCTACTTTTTCTCCTCCATTTAACACGTCAGCTTTAATTTCAAGCATTAAGGCCATTTTCTCACTCCATTGAGGCATCATCGCCAAACGTGTTTGAGGATCAAAACTATCATTGACACCATGTAGGATAGTACGACGTACTTGTTCTTCTTCTCCAGAAAAGCGCCAAACTCTGTCCGTTAAATTGGCTGAGCCTGCATATTTATCGCCTTTAGCATCATCTCCATGACACATCGCGCAACCAAATTCATCATAAAGCGCTCTACCAGCTTCATTCTTAACCCCATTCGAACTATCAATCACAAATTGCGTTAATAAATTCACTTCTTGTTTTGTTAAAGCCCCAGCATGAGCAGGCATCAATCCTATCCTACCTTTAGCGATACTCATCATAATTTCATCAATAGTGCCACCATAAAGCCAGTCATCGTCAGCTAAAACTGGGTAAGCAGCACCTTGAGGTGGCTGGCCACCAACGCCATGGCAAGCAGCACAATTATCACC
>Ga0233444_10003471_pt1 | contig 15650 bp, 11 predicted proteins | sample SI_124_October20_6_FD_182792 | JGI IMG/M metagenome (GOLD analysis project Ga0233444, IMG submission 182792) | Seawater microbial communities from Saanich Inlet, British Columbia, Canada - SI_124_October2016_10_MG | ecosystem: Environmental > Aquatic > Marine > Inlet | place: Canada: British...
GTGCATTGAGTAAATTCTATTTTTTTCACAAGATGGAAGAGGTTAAATACCAAATTCATGTTTATAGGGGATCAAGTTTTATTTTCTGTTCCTTATTTATTGAATTTGAATTCATTAATTTTGTTATCTAATTTAAAAAGTTATGATCAAAAAAGCGAAGGCCAGCTGGTATGGAAATGGACTCGAGGGACATGGTATGATGTCAACAGAGAGTGATTTATTAAATGATGTTAAGTACACATCAAAATCAAGATTTGAAGGCGCTCCAGGTGGAAGTCCAGAGGAATTAATTGCTGCGGCCCATGCAGCTTGCTTTTCTATGAAGTTAAGTTTCAACTTATCAGAACATGATTTCCCCCCAGCTAAACTTGACGTTCAATGTGCCATAAAAATGGAAAATTTTGTGATCAACCAATCTCGATTAGTGGTCAAAGCGCAGGTACCCGGAATTGATCAAGAAACCTTTAATGATTTGGTAGAAGATGCACGTTTAAATTGTCCAATTTCAAAACTACTTGATGTATCAATTGTTGTAGATTCCTCTTTGTCTTGATTTATTGCAATCTAAATTATTTTGAGCCTTTAATCAGATTCAATATTATCCGCAAAAGCAAGAAGGTAGGGCATTAACGGAAAGAAACGGATTTCTAATCGTTGGATCTACTGTTTTTTGAGTTTTTGATGTGCAGTGCAAATAGGTAGCTTGATGAACTTTTTTCAAATTGTTCCCACGAAGGATTATGATCACTTTGGCCTATACTTTTAGGAAGATTCTCATTTTATAAAGGGCATTTAGGAATCCCCATTTTACTCCCAAATACAATACAGACATAGCGACAATACTGAAAGGGTTGCCAATCCATTCTCCTATCCATCCAAATAATCCTTGTGTGGTATATTGCCAGTCAATAAAAGTCCCAGATATGTAGATGAGGATAGAATTTACCCCTATAACCTTGAAGAAGTAGGCCCATTTACGATAGCCTTTCACGTCAATGATGTAGTAGAATAGGGTGAAGAGCAAGATACTGATACCACCTGTGAGCATTACAAATGAACTACTCCATAGATTTTTATTTATAGGGAAATCAAGGTTCCATATAAGACTAATCAAAATAAAAATTATGCCAATAATGGCTAGTCGAAGACATTTTTTTATACCATTTGATGCATTATTTTTTACGTAATTCCCTACTAAAATACCCAAAAGGCCAGTACTAATTGCTGGTAGGGAAGAAGCTAATCCTTCGGGGTCATGATTGCCTAAATATAATTTTCCGGGCATGATGAGACGATCGAGATAGGAGGCGAAGTTTCCTGCTTGCGTAAGATCGCCTGTCGGAAAACCTGGGGCTGAGGTAAATTTTAGTATCAAATAATACCCAATCAATAAACATGCAAACCAGAGGTAGTTCATCCATTCTTTTTTACTGTAAATAAAGATGAAATTAGCAAACATATAAGCGATGCCAATTCTGCCGAGTACACTACCGAATCTGATTTCTGAAATGGGCATGATATGAATGCCTTGGTTGATGACTAGACCTAATAAAATGAGGATGATGGTTCTTTTGAGAATTCTTAGAGCTATTCGATTTTTGGATTTCCCTAATTCTAGTTCTTTTATTACCGAGTACGGTGAGGCGAGTCCTGCTATGAAAAGGAATAATGGAAAGATTAAATCATAAAAAGCAAATCCATGCCAATCAGGATGGATCATTTGGTTAGCTAAGATTTTCCAGACGGGATTTTGATTTACTTGATGGATTGAATGAACAATTGCCTCAGCACCCATGATCCAAAACATATCAAATCCACGTAAGGCGTCTAAGGAATAAAGACGGTTCGATATAGGTTTCGGAGACTCAATGGACATAATTATTTGTTTATACGATCAAGATATTTATTTTTTTGAGGAAAAACATATAATTATCGGTAATTTCTTAAATGTTGAAATAAAAGGTAGTCGTTTCATGATAAAACCACCGATTTGAAGTCGCTCTATTTTGCCTTAAAAAAAGAGCTTACGATAACAACGGGTTTTAATCTCTATTCTAACCCTTTCAAGAATTTTTCATATTTTTTGTTAAAAAAAAATATTTGCCTTTTTTCAATGCCTAATTATCTCAACAATTACCATATTGCAACTTAGTTATTATGATTAAAGATAAAATGTCAAAAAAATTAGCAGTAGGGATTGATATTGGAGGTACCTTGACTAAGGTGGGCTTCGTCGACACAAAAGGTGAATTGTATGCTCATTTAGAGTTCCCAACTCAAGGATATTCGGACGTAGATGATTATATATCAATTTTAGCATTAAAAATCCAGTATTTAGAAAAACAGCTTTCTTTTAATTTTGATATGGTGGGTCTAGGTATTGGTGCTCCTAATGCGAATTACTATCGTGGGACCATTGAGCATGCTGCTAATTTAGAATGGAAAGGAATTATTCCATTTGTGAGTAAAGTTAAGGCCCATTTTAATGTGCCTATTTATATGACCAATGATGCCAATGCAGCAGCTATTGGAGAGTTAGTCTATGGAGATGCTAAAAAGATGCGTGATTTTATAGTCATCACATTGGGTACAGGTTTGGGGTCAGGAATTTACGCTAATGGAGCTTTGATCTATGGACATGATGCCATGGCTGGTGAATTGGGTCATATTTCTATTGATAGGGAGGGCAGATTAGACGGTTTAGATGTTAAAGGAGGGCTAGAAGCTTATGTTTCTTCAACAGGATTAAAACGAACCATATTTGAATTACTTTCAGATTCCATATCTGATAGTGAGCTTAGAAATTATTCTTTTAATAACTTACATGGTGAAGATATAACTAGAGCAGCAGAGCATGGCGATGAAATCGCTTGTGCTGCTTTTGAAATAACAGGTAAAATTTTAGGAGAGCAGTTGGCGGATTTCGTAGCATTTTCGCATCCTGAGGCTATTTTTTTGCTGGGTGGTCTGGCTAAATCAGGTAAATGGATTTTCGAACCCACTCAGCGACATCTTGAAGCCAATCTTTTACCTTATTACAAAGGAAAAGTAAAGTTATTGCCCTCTGGAATGATTGACAAAAATGCAGCAATTTTAGGAGCAGCGGCTCTAGTTTGGAATCAGCAGAATCCTTAACTTCTTGATATTAAACATTTTTAAATTATTTTTTGAATGCAGATAAAATTATTGATATATTTCGTTGGTCAAATGCTAGTTTTGGCGACAGTAAATGCTCAAGAGCAGCCTGTCGCCCAACAAGAGCTTATCACTTTAGTCCCCTTACCAGAACATTCAAAAGCTTTATTTATCACTTTAGCATATCTTGAAAAATACCATTATCGAAAATTAAAGTTAAATGATTCACTCTCTACGGTAATCTTTTCTAATTATATTGATGCTTTAGACCCCTCCAAAGTTTTTTTCTTACAATCAGACCTAGATTATTTTGAAAAGTACAAGTTTCAACTAGATGATGAATTATTAGCAGAGAAATTAGATTTTGGATTTCAAATATTTAATCTCTACCAAACGCGGGTGTTAGATCAGTATGCACGTATCCCTGAAATGTTGGAAAAAGGGTTTGATTATGAAAAGCAGGAGTACTATGATTTAGATCTTGATGAAATAGATTGGGCTAGCAGTGTCGAAGAACTCAATGAGCGATGGCGTCTAATTGTAAAAGGTCGGGCTTTGAACTTATTGCTGGCAAAAAAAGACTTGGATGAGGCGAAGAAAATATTATCAGATAGAAATGTGCGACGGATCAAGTCTTTGTATCAAAATAAGAGTGAAGATGTTTTTCAGGTTTATTTAAATGCCTTAACCTCTGCCTATGATCCCCATACGAGTTATTTTTCACCAATCACCTCAGACAACTTTCAAATCAATATGAGTTTGTCTTTGGAAGGTATTGGTGCAGTATTAGGACAACAGCTAGATTATACACAAATTGTTTCCGTCGTGCCTGGTGGTCCTGCGTTTAAGAGTAAGCGAATTTTCGAAAAAGACAAAGTTATAGCCGTTGCTCAGGGAGACTACGGTGAATTTGTTGACGTAGTGGGTTGGAGGTTAGATGAAGTTGTTCAAAAGATCAGAGGTCCCAAGGGAACAGTAGTTAGGCTGCAGACGTTGAGTAAGGGTGATTTGGCGGCATTGCCTGATACAATCCGTATGATCAGGGAAAAGATAAAATTAGAAGATGAATCAGCCAAAGGAGAAATCATTTCCTATTTTGAAGATGACGCGACTTATCAAGTGGGTGTGATTACGCTACCTAGTTTTTATATTGATTTTGAAGAGCGAAGTGCAGGTGTTGAAAATTACAAGAGTACGACTCGAGATGTGAGTATTTTACTAGACAGTCTCAATAAGATAGGGATGGATGCTTTGGTCATTGATTTGAGGTATAATGGAGGAGGGTCATTGGATGAAGCAATAGATTTGACTGGCTTATTTATTCCTTCTGGTCCCGTAGTTCAGGTTCGGAATACCGACAACAGCATAGATGTTTTGTCAGATGATAACCCCAAGGTTATGTATGAAGGACCGTTGGCTGTGTTAGAAAACAGATACAGTGCCAGTGCTTCAGAGATATTTGCAGCAGCCATTCAGGATTACAAAAGAGGAGTCATTTTTGGTGAAAATAGCTTTGGAAAAGGGACAGTTCAAAGCTTACTGAGCTTGGAACGTCCTGTGCTAAATTACATCAACCGGCTGATCGCAGTCAATCAATTTTCAAACAATAATGAATTGATAGATCTAAGAGATAAAGTTAAAAATCGAAAAATTAGCCTTGGGCAGCTCAAAATGACCCTAGCAAAATTTTACAGGGCTTCTGGAAGCAGTACGCAGCGTACTGGAGTGAGACCAGATATAGCCTTTCCTTCTTATTTCACATCGGACGAAGTAGGTGAAAGCTCAAGTCCCTCAGCTTTACCATGGGATGAGATAGGCTCCTCTAAATTTTTATCTGCTTATGATGTTTCATCTGAACTTCTCGATGACCTTTATGATGAATATAGAAAGCATTTGGCAGAGGATAAACAACTGATGGATTTGGTTAATGATATTAATGAACAGAGAGCAGCCAATGAAGATAAGTCTATGTCATTAAATTTATCGATGCGTCAAAAGGAAGCTGAAGCCAATGAGTCATCAAAAAAAATCAATGAAGAAGTCGTTAAAACAGAGCTCTATTTTGCCGAATCAGATATAGCAAAAATCAGTAAAGATCCCTATCTCAAAGAGTCTATCCGATTAATGGCTGAATGGGTTAAAAGATCGAATTGATTTGTTTCGTGATATTTTGAGATAAATTCGTAATTTTAGATATGAAGGCATAATAAAGGAAGTTCATCTTTGTCAACTTATTATCAATTTTATTTAAATCATGAACAAACCTTATATATCGCCGGAGACTAAGCTCAATGAGTTGACCCTTAAGTCCGTTATTATTGGGGCGACACTTTCAGTTGTTTTGGGAGCAGCCAATGCTTATTTTGGACTTTTTTCGGGATTGACGGTATCCGCATCAATCCCTGCTGCGGTTATCTCTATGGCTGTTTTAAAGGCATTTAAAAATTCAAATATTCTTGAAAATAATTTGATTCAAACTGCAGCATCTGCCGGAGAATCCTTAGCTGCAGGGATCATTTTCACCCTGCCTGCTTTAGTTATTATGGGCTATTGGGAGTCCTTTAATTATATAGAAACTACCCTGATTGCAATATGCGGTGGAGTTTTGGGCGTTTTATTTACAATTCCTTTACGAAAGGCGCTCATCGTTAAAGAAAAACTCACTTTTCCAGAAGGTGTAGCCACGGCAGAAGTCCTCAAGACGGGAGAAAAGGGTAGAGATTCGATAAAATATTTAATTATAGGTAGTTTATTAGGGGGGCTTTACAAGTTTGGTTTTGAGGCGCTAAATTTATGGAGTGGCCTCTTTGAAAAGGCTATACTTCTCAAAGAGCGTTATTATCTTTATTTCAGTTTAAACTTGTCACCGGCACTCGTAGCGGTGGGCTATATAGTGGGGTTAAATATATCTTTTCTAGTCTTTTTAGGAGGGGTTATCAGTTGGTTTTTAGGTATTCCTCTATATATCTTATTAAGAGGTGTCCCTGAGGATCTTTCAGCAGTTCAAATAGGTGGAGAGGTATGGAGTTCTCATATTAGATATTTAGGTGTAGGTGCGATGATTGTAGGAGGTTTGTGGGCATTAGTGGGATTAAAATCCACACTTGGACAAGCACTTGAAGCAGCACTTGAGGCCTTTAAAAAAGGAAGTAAATCCCTTTCAACGACCTCCAGAACAGAATTAGATACTCCGATGTCATGGGTATTGATTGGTATAGGGGTCATGACTATACCCATCTTTTTCATTTACTTGACTCTTATAAAAGATGTTCCAATCACCTTATTCATGTCCCTGATCATGATCGTTGCGGGGTTTTTATTCTCTGCCGTTGCGGGCTATATGGCGGGACTGGTAGGTTCTTCAAATAACCCTATTTCAGGAGTCACTATAGCAACCATACTGACAACCGCTTTATTGTTATTATTATTGATGGGTACCAGTGATCCGGCAAGAGGAGCGGCGGGGGCCATTTTGGTAGGAGCCATTGTTTGTTGTGCTGCAGCCATTGCGGGGGATAATATGCAAGATTTGAAAGCAGGGCATATTTTAGGTTCAACGCCAAGAAATCAGCAAATCATGCAAATGGTAGGGGTCGTTTCGGGGGCCTTGCTCATCGCACCTATTTTAAATTTATTATTGGCATCCAAGGGAATAGGACTACCTACACTGTTACATCCAAATCCACTCTCAGCACCTCAAGGTACCTTAATGATGAGTGTTGCCTCGGGTATATTTGGTGGTAATTTACCTTGGGATATCATCGTTATCGGTGGCTTTATTGGTGTTTTAATTATCGCAGCAGATGAGTATTTAAAACGGAAAAAAAGTAATTTTAAAATGCCCGTATTAGCGGTAGCGGTTGGTTTATATTTACCGTTTGAACTTGACTCGTCTATATTTATAGGAGGACTGATTGCTTGGCTGCTTGAGAAGGGATATCAAAAAGCTCAAAATTCTACTTCTGTGGATCAAGCTAAAAATGCAGGTTTATTAATGGCTTCAGGACTAATCACGGGTGAGGCGTTGATCGGTATTTTAATTGCAGTATTAACAGCGGTTCAATGGAATTTTTCCATCAGCGATGATCCATTGGGAGGTAGTTTAATAGGTCTGTTGATTTTAACAATTATTTTGATTTATTTTTATCAAATGGTATCAAAAATTGCTAAAAAATAGGCTTTTAAAAATTCGCCTGTAAAATATCACCACTCAACTGAAGTAAACCGAGTTCAAATTTTTTGGCACTGTAACGTGCGTTGTTATAGTTGACCTGTGCATTCAGTAAATTAAGCTGTGCTTGTCTGAAAGCTATTGAGGTAATTTGCCCTAGGTTGTATTGTTCTTTGGTGCGTTCAAAATTACGTTGGTTGGTTTCCAAATTTTTATTTTGAGCCATCATGATAAATAAAGCTGTTTGATAACTGGTCCATGCATTGTTCAAATTACGATCTAGATTTAATAAAGTTTGATCCATTGAGAGGGATTCATTTTGTAGAGCTATTCTTGTATTTTGTCGGAGGGTATTGGACTTCCCTCCATCCCAAAGATTCCATGAAAGTGTGGCCCCTATATTTAGACCATTGGATTGTTGAGTAGCAAGAAAACTAACAGGTCCAAAGTCATTATTCTGCCAATTGTAGCGGGTGTTTAGTCCTACGCTTGGAATGATAGCGGCAGATGAAATCTTGATATTTGTCTCTGCATTTCGCAGATTACTGTTTTGCTCCAGCACATCCACATTATTTGAATGTGCTTTATCTGATAATACTTCAAAGTCCAGATTTTCATAAAAAGAAAGGGTGGTATCTACTTCAAAAAAAGTAGTTATGCTTCTTCCTAATAAAAGGTTGAGATTATTTTTTTCAGTCTTTAATGATTGACTGATATTGAGATAATTGATACTATCGTTATTAAAATCTACCTCTGCATTCAATACATCCAGTTTGGTACTTTGTCCATATTCAAAACTAAAAATAGCTTTGGTCAATCTTTCTTTGGATATAGCTAAGGATTTATTCTGATTTAATTGATCTTGAGTGAGTCGTGCGATTTCATAGTAAGCGAAGAAAATATTAAATAGGGTATTCTCCATCACTTTTCTTGCTTGCAATGCCGTTAAATTATAATTTTCTTGTAATTTTTGGTAGTTATATTTTCTTCCAAATCCATTGAAAAGAGTATAATTTAAGGCCAAATTTGCGTTATAGCCAACCGTTTCAACACCTGAAACACTTACAATTCTGTCATCTTGAAATTTATTTTCGGAATTGGTAGAAGCAAATGTTGAACCGGCACTTCCTGATAAGGAAGGTAGAAAGTCACTGTTTGTTAAAGCTGCATTATTTTCAGCGATTTTTTTTAGATTATTTGCTGCTTTAATTTCGAAATTATTTTCGAGGGCAATTTTCACTGCGAGGTCTTTGGTGAGCAATTCTTGTCCGATTCCTTGAAAATATAGATTCAGATAAATTGCAGCAAAACATAATATTTTGAAATTATTCATGGTTGATGTTTAATTCTTTTACAGCTCTTTCGACAGATTCTTTTTCCGGTTTAGTCCCCGTCCATAACCAGAGGAGCCAGACTTTCATAGTATTTCCAAAAGCAAGTAACATGGGTAAAAAGACCAGTGTCAATAAGGTAGCAACTAAGATGCCATATGCTATTGAGACGGCCATGGGTATGAGAAATTGCGCTTGTAAACTCTTTTCAAATATAAGAGGCCCCAAACCAGCGACAGTAGTGATAGAAGTCAAAAAAATGGGACGAAATCTTGATTTCCCGGCTTCCAATAGTGCGTCATCGAACTTCATGCCTGCCCTTAGGTTGCTATTAAATTTACCAATCAGAACTAAACCGTCATTCACAACAATTCCAATAAGAGCAATGATGCCTAAAAAGGAGGAAATATTAATAGGATAACCATGCAGCCAATGACCCCAGGCAACTCCAATCAGACTGAAAGGAATCATAATCATCAGTAACAGCGGTTGGCTTATCGAACGATAAGTGAAAGCAATTATGGCAAAAATCATAAAAAAGACGATTGGCATGGTCGCTGCAGCGGATGAAGTCGTTTTATTGGCTTCCCTACTTTGACCATCAAATGAAGCGCGGACACTGGGATATTGTGCATTAATGATGGGCAATACTTCTGTTTTGATCTCTTGGATGATTTCCGTAGCGCTGGTTTTTGGATTCTTAAGATCCGCATCAATCCTTATTTCTCGATCTCCATCGAGGTGATTGATGGATATCTCACCTCTTTGTATTTGATAATTGGCGACTTCTCTTAAGGGTACGCGTACTCCCAAAGGACTCACTACGCGCATTTCCTCTAGACTGGTTAGAGAGGAGCGGGTCTCTTTGTCGTAACGTACCCATACTTTGATCTCGTCTCTTCTTCTTTGAAATCGTTGTGCTTGGTATCCAAAGAATCCCGATCGTACTTGACTTATTAGGGTATTGAGTCGGAAGCCCATGGCATAGCCATTCTCTGTGAGTTCAAGTTTGATCTCTTTAATACCTGCAGGATCATTGTCTTCAATATCTTTGAGAAGGTTATTTTCTTTTAAATAGTTCTTGACCAATAATTTGGCTTCTTTCAACTGTTGGGTATTATTACTCAATAATGATACTGAAATGGGTTTACCACCGAAATAATTTCCAGAACCATAAATTAATGTTTCAGCACCATCTACACTTCCTACTTTTTTATTGATCGCGGATGAAATTAAATAGGCCGGAGCATCACGCGCTTCTCCAGACAGTAAATTGATAGTTAGTGAGGCTACTGATGTCCCAGGGCCCACACGGCGGATGATATTTTGAATAACAGCTAAATTTCCAGTTTGTAATTCTGAAAGTGAATCATTTACCTTCCAGGCCTGATTTTCAATATGAGCGATGATGGAATCTGCGACGGCCTCATTAGTACCTTGAGGCATTTTCAAACTAATTTGGAGTCGATCACTGGCTATTTGTGGAAAAAAAGAAAATTTGATGATGCCCCCACCCATGGATCCCAATGTCAATACAAGTAGGCCCAAGGTGATTCCAAAGCCCAAAACTTTATTTTTTAAATAAAAGCTCAGCGTAGGAGCATAAATATTATCGCGCATCCACGACATAAATTGATCTGCATAAGCATTGAACCAATAAGTTTTTTGGGCTTTAGTCAACGACTTGGAGTGTGATATGTGAGAAGGCAGAATGATCAATGCCTCAATTAAAGAGAGCCCTAGAGTGAGAATAACAATCGTAGCCGTTTCTCCAAAAAACTCACCAATACGACCCTCTAAAAAAAAGAAAGATGAGAATGCCACAAGGGTGGTAAGAATGGCAGAGGTGATGGCGGGTAGAACCTCCATGGTACCATCGATGGCTGCTTGCATTCGTGTTTTACCTTTTTCATAATGGTGATAGATGTTTTCTGAAATAACGATGCCGTCATCAACGAGTATGCCAATGACAATGATCATACCAAACAAAGAAACGATGTTGATGGTTACATTGAAAAATCCTGCAAATATGAACATCCCTAAAAAGGCAAAAGGCAAACCAAAAGCGACCCAAAAAGCCAATCTTGGCTTGAGGAAGAGGGCCAGAAAAATGAGCACAAGAATAATTCCCTGTAAGGCATTTTTCAAAAGCAAATTGATACGTTCGACCACTACTACGGATCGATCACTGATGATGGCCAATTGGAGGTTGTCATTTTTATTATTAAAATCAATTACATAGGCTTTTACATTTTCAGCTACCTCTATCAAATCTTCAGAGATTGTAGCCTTCACATTCAATTGGACGGAGGGTTTACCATTAAAATAAGCTCTATCTGGAGACTCAGACCATTTATCAGTGATAACTGCAATATCTTGAAGCCTGATGAGTTTACCATTTTTGTTGCTTTTTAAAACAATTTGGTCAAATTCCACCCCATAATATTTTCGGTTACTGACCCGAATGAGGTATTCTTCTTGAGAGGTTTTAATAGAACCTCCAGTGACCAAAATATTAGTGGAGGTTACCGCTGCCGCAATCTCTTGAAAGGTCAATTGATAGGCTCGCATTTTATCTTCGTTCAAAGCAATTTCTATTTCTTCGTCGGGATATCCTGAAACGTTTACTTGTGAAATCCCCTCAAAGCTTCTCAAGTCATCTTCTACCTTTCTTCCAAATGATTTTAAAGTCATTAGGGGAATATTTTCACCACTTAATACAATAGAAATGGCATCTGAGGTGAATATTTGCTTGGCAATAATGGGGGGCTCCATATCCGAAGGAAACGAGGGGATCTTGTTTACTGCATTTTTTACATCAGAAAGCGTAGCATCAATATTATATCCTTTAAGGACCTCTATTGATATATTTGCTGAATTTTCTTTTGAGGTAGAGGTAAAGCGGTCGATTCCCACAATTCCTTTGAGGTTGTCTTCTATTTTTAAGATGATGCCTTCCTCCATTTCTTGAGGTGAGGCACCTGGATATATTACATTTATAGAAATATTTCTATTTTCTATCAATGGAAAAAATGATGACTTCAAGTTGCTTACTCCAGCCAAGCCCAACACTGTAAAGGCAATAACGATCAGCCAACCTGCAATAGGATATTTGATAAAATATTTAATGATATTTCGCATGCTTGTTTATTTAGTGCGTTGGGGGGCTACTTTCATGCCTTGATAAGCATTGGGAATGGGTCGATCTACAAAGAGCATACCATTTGTCAGCCCATTAACAACAAGATTCTTTTCACCCTTGTGAAGTATATTGATGGGTAGGAGGGTTAAAATACTGTCTTGAACAATAAAAAGTTGGTTCTGATTTACCACAAGTGATCTATTTACTTCAAATGCATTATCAATATTTTGAACAGGAATGATGGCCTCGAGATACATGCCTTCCTTTAAAGAAGGTTCTTTTAGCAGGATGAAAGCTTTGACAGTTTGTGTTTCTTGATCAATTTTCCCATTTACTCGAATGACCGTTCCTGTGTAGGATTGATTTTTCTGGTTAGGTGCATAAATCTGTACTTGTGATCCTATATTGATGGCTGAAATGATGTCTTTCCCGATATCTACTTGCATTTCATATACTAAAGGGTCAATAAATTCACCGAGCAATTGACCGGTCCTAATGACGGTACCAGCCTCCACTGCCGCTGAGGTTAGAATACCATCGAATGGAGCTCTAATAAGATGCTTTTGGTAGATTAATTCTAAATTTCTAGTATTGTAATAAGTGGTAAAAATATTTTTCCCTGCGATAAAGAATTTTTCTTGATCCGATGAAGTTTTAGGTAGTTTTCTTAGAGGTTGGCTTAATTCAAATTCGTCTAGGTACTTATCCCATTTTTCATATGCTTTGGGGTAATCAAGTCTTAGATCTGGTAAAATGCTGGTGATCAAATTTTGAAGTATACTTTTTTGAGCTTGGAGGTTGGCATAGTAGGCATCATTGGCCATTTCAATCATGATCTCACCTTTTTTAAAAGCTACACCTATTTTGAACTCTTTGGGTCTGACCTTCATGATACCTTGAACTTCGGCATATAAATTAGTCCTTTTTTTAGCGATTAATCTCCCTTGCTCTCGAATGGAGACTGGGATAGTTTTATTTTTAACTGTGCTCACTGAAGCCAAAGGGATGGCTATATTTTCTTTGGATTTATACCTTTTTTTACTTGAAATAATCTTTTGAGCTCCGAAGATAGATCCGACGAAGATGATTATTCCCAATACGATAGTTATTTGTCTCATTTTATTTCAGGATGGTGATTGGAAGCTCTTTACGATTTGTAAAGGTGATTATTTGTTTTAAAACTTTGATGGTAGTCTTGATTTCTTTTGCGTCTATTTTATGTTGAATTTTATAGATTTCATTGATGATGAGAGGAAATGCTGTTTTTGTTTCCTCTAAACCTTTTTGAGTGATGAAAACATTATTTACTCTTTTGTCTGTTTCACAAGTTTTACGCTTCAAAAGCCCTTTACGCTCCATAGTTGAAATGAGGCGAGTCAAGGAGGTTTTGTCTCTGTCAGTAATGAAGGCCAGATCATTTTGTGGAATTCCATCCTCCATGCTCAATATGCGTAAAAGTATTATCTGGTGCTTACTTAAAGATATTCCAGCATTCGAGAGCTCATCGGCTAGATGAAAGTCGAAGGATTTCATCGCCCGCCCCAGCCATGGTAATAAAAGCTTTTCAAATTGTGGAAAATAATCTTCTTTTTGCATTATAATTGGAGTGTAATTTAGATTAATTTAGTTGCGTATACAACCAAATTAATCTAAAAGTGAACTCCCTTACACTATTTGGGATTAACAACGGTGTCATTCATGTTATAATGATAAATTTGAATGTTTATGGATCACTTGTTTCAGTACTCATGGGATTGAGTCATTCAAAAAAAACATCGGTAGATTAAGACATTATAGATTTTGGATAATTAAAAAAATTAAGGCGTTATCTCATAATTTTATATTAAATTCACTATCCTAAGTCCTAAATAAAAAGGAGTGAAACAAGTAGAACAATTCAGTAATCGATGGGGTATTATCTTGGCCTCATTGGGCATGGCTATCGGAGCGGGAAATCTTTGGCGATTCCCTAGACTCGCAGGCCAATATGGAGGCGCTTTCTTATTACTCTGGATTTTCTTTTTACTTATTTGGTCCATTCCTTTGCTCTTGGCCGAATTCTCAATTGGAAAGAGGTATAAAAAAGGCGTCATTGGATCTTTTACAATGCTTGCGGGTAAATCCTTCACTTTCATGGGTTTTTTTATAACCATTTGTACTTTGGGTATTGCCTTTTATTATTCCGTCGTTACGGCATGGGCCCTGCGCTATTTTAGTTTTTCAGTATCAAATATATTTGATGAAAAATCGTTGAAATCACGGTTGATTGAAAATCCAGATTACCTTCATCAATTTTGGAATTCTGTATCCAACGGAAATTGTATCACTATTTTGCTTTATGTAGCGATTGTTATGTTGGGTTCTTTTTTATTGGCACGGGGTGTGCAAAAAGGATTGGAGCGAGCCAATAAAATATTGATCCCTTCACTTTTTATCCTTTTGATAATCGTGGCGATTATTGCCTTGAATATGAAAAAAGGATTGATGGGATTGGAATACATGTTTGCCATTAATTTCGATCATTTTTCTGATCCGATAATATGGATAGAGGCATTGACTCAATCAGCTTGGTCGACCGGCGCAGGGTGGGGGTTAATAATGACCATATCTTCTTATTCTAGTGATAAAGAAGATGTCACGCTCAATACTTTTGTAGGCGCCTTCGGAAATAATTTAGCCTCATTAATGGCCGGAATCGCTATTTTACCGGCAGTTTTTGCCATGGCGCAAACAGAAGCGGCCGCCATTAGTTATCTTCAGAGCGGGAATCAGGCGTTGACTTTTACCGTCATCCCCGTTTTGTTTTCAAATATTCAGGGCGGAGCCTTGCTGTCAAGTGTTTTCTTTTTAGCACTCTTTTTTGCGGCGGTCAGTTCCCTATTGGCCATGATAGAATTATTTATCAAAAACTTGAGTGATTTAGGTTTCTCGCGTGCTAAATCGATAAAAAATGTCATATTTTTCTTTATAATTTTTGGATTTCCCTCGGCCTATAGTTTAGATTTTTTCTCGAATCAAGATTGGGTTTGGGGTGTGGGATTGATTGTGTCAGGGCTATTTATTTTATTTGCCGTGGCCAAATATGGGTTTACAGAATTCAAAAAGAATTTCATAGACTTAGATTCTGATTTTAAAGTACCTTCTCTTTATTTCAAAATATGTATGGTGCTAAATTTTCCTTTGGCAGTTTTTTTAATTTATTGGTGGATGTCTCGGGGATACAGTGATTATCCCTGGTTTGACGCCTCAGGTCATTGGAATGTGATAGATGTTTACAGCAATGCGTCCATTATTACCCAATGGATAGGCGTATTGATCATTGGATTGATCGCTAATAATTTTTTGTATCGTAAATTTGTCAGTAGATGAGTAGTCAAGCATTGATCAGTATGATTTTCATCCTCACATTTGTAGTGGGAGGATTTGCTTTTTTCTTATCTTTAGTAATGAAAAATGAATCTAAAAAAATCAAATAATAATTTCTAAATGGATAAAATAGACCCGCTTAATCAGGTAGCCCGTTTTCATCAAACCTTTCAACATCCAATTTTAAATGAACCTGAAATTCCTTCAAAGCAGCGCTGCGATCTAAGAGTGTCCTTAATTGATGAGGAATTACAAGAGCTTAAAGAGGCCATTGCTGAAAGAGATATGGTGGAAATTGCAGATGCACTGTGTGATATCCAATACGTGCTTTCAGGTGCCATTCTTGAGTTTGGATTAGGCGAGAAATTTCCAGCACTCTTCAATGAAGTGCAAAAATCCAATATGAGTAAAGCCTGTGAGAGTGAAGAGGAAGCACATGCAACGGTGGCTCACTACAAAGAAAAGAAAAATATTGATTGTTATTACAGAGAAGTATCTGGTAAAT